>CEVW01141841.1_pt1 | contig 92529 bp, 78 predicted proteins | sample 427061 | NCBI WGS metagenome assembly CEVW01 (sample SAMEA2623774, study PRJEB7988) | marine metagenome | biome: marine biome (ENVO:00000447); feature: surface water layer (ENVO:00002042); material: "saline water (ENVO:00002010), including plankton (ENVO:xxxxxxxx)" | depth 5 m
TGTTTCGTTACTTGATAGAATAATGCATTATATTATAAAGCGAAAAGGGAAGCAAATGCGTCCAATGTTTGTTTTTCTTACAGCAAAACTTTTTGGCAAGATCCAGGAAAACACTTATCGAGCTGCTTCAATGATTGAACTACTACACACTGCAACCTTAGTGCACGATGATATAATTGATGAGACTTATTTTAGAAGAGGTGTTTTTTCAATTAATGCTATATGGAAAAATAAAATTGCTGTTTTGGTAGGAGATTTTTTACTTAGTAGGGGATTATTAATTGCAGTAAAAAATAAAGAATATGACCTATTAGATATAATGAGTACTGCTGTTCAAGACATGAGTGAAGGAGAGTTGTTGCAGATTGAAAAAGCTAGAGGATTAGATATTACTGAACAGGTTTATTTTGATATTATTCGTCAAAAAACAGCAACACTTATTGCTGCTTGCTGTGCTAGTGGCGCTAATTCTGTTGGGCAGGAGAAAAATGTAGTTGAAAAAATGCGTCTTTTTGGAGAAAAAGCTGGAATTGCTTTTCAAATAAAAGATGATTTATTTGATTATACTCAAACTGCTATTTTAGGCAAGCCAACTGGAGTAGATATTAGAGAACAAAAAATGACACTCCCTTTAATCTTTACTCTTAATACAGTAGAAAAAAAACTTAAACATCACATTATTAATATTATTAAAAATCACAATAAAAATGATAAAAAAGTTGAAGAAGTTATTTCTTTAGTGAAAAAAAATGGAGGATTGGATTATGCTAAAAAAATAATGATTAATTATCATAATGATGCATTAGAAATTCTAGAAACTTTTAGTAATAATGCTGCAAAAAAATCATTGCAGTTATTGTTAGAATATGTCGTAAAGCGAGAAAAATGATTCCTCAAGAAACAATAGACAAAATATTTGAAGCTGCTAGAATTGAAGAAGTTGTAGGGGACTTTGTTGATTTAAAAAAAGCAGGTGTAAATTATAAAGGGAGGTGCCCTTTTCATGACGAGAAAACACCATCATTTGTGGTATCGCCTACTAAAGGAATCTATAAATGTTTTGGGTGTGGCAAGGGAGGAAATAGTATTATGTTTATTCAAGAAATTCAAGGAGCAAGCTATCCTGAAGCGCTTAAATATGTAGCAGAAAAGTATCATATTGAAATCATTGAGCGCCTGCTAACACCTGAACAAGCCAGCAAGCTATCGGCAAAAGAAAGCCAGTTTCTTGCAACTAAATTTGCTAGTGATTATTTTCAAGATATTCTTTGGCACTCTAAAGAAGGAAAAACTATTGGGCTAGCTTATTTCAAGGAAAGAGGTTTTTCAGAAGATATTATTAAAAAATTTAAATTAGGGTATAGTCCTAAAAAACAAAATTCATTTGAGGTTGAAGCTATTAAAGCTGGATACGATAGAACTATCTTAGTTGAAGCAAGCTTGATTGGAGAAAATGAAAATGGAAAAAGTTATGATAAATTTAGAGAAAGAGCAATATTCCCAATACATTCTTATTCAGGAAAAGTAATTGGCTTTGGAGGCAGAGCATTTAATGCTGAAGCAAAATCAAAATATTTAAACTCAGGTGAAACTTTAAATTATGATAAATCAAAAGTTTTATATGGTTTATATCTATCTAAACAAGAAATAAGTAAGGCAGACAGGTGTTTTATTGTTGAGGGCTATACTGATGTTATTTCAATGCACCAAAACAGTATAAAGAATGTAGTTGCAGCTTCTGGCACAGCTCTAGGAGAGCATCAAATTAGCCTAATAAAGAGGTCTACCAAAAATGTAACTCTACTATATGATAGCGACATTGCTGGTGTTAAAGCTACAATTCGATCTATTAATCTTTGCTTAAAAGCAGAAATGAATGTGAAGATTGCCTCTTTTCCTAAAGGAGAAGATCCTGATTCATATTCAAAAAAACTAACAACAGGTGAGTTTAAAGATTATCTAGATGAAAATTCACTTAATTTTGTTGATTATCTAATTAAAATTTATAATTTGAATGGTCAGAATGAGCCAGACAGAATAATAGAAATTAAAAAAAATATTATTGATAGTATTTCCGAAATTCCCGATGTATTTAGTCGCGAAGAATATTGCAAAATTTATCATTCTAAACTAGGTGTCTCTGAAAAATCTCTCTTGGAACAAGTCGCCAAAGCAAGGCGAATAGTTAAAAACAAACCCGCAGCAAAAAAAAGTAAAAATGATACAGAAATAAAAAAGAAATCACATAAGAAAAATACTGCAACGCAAAAACTACAAAAACAAGAAGAAGAAATTTTAAGGCTTCTTATTAATTATGGTAACGAAACATTTATAATTGACCATGAAGAAAGTAATGTAGCAGTTATGATAATCAATGAATTAAAGCAAGATAAGATTGAGCTTTCTAATCCAGAATATCATAAATTATATAATAAAATCATAGATCTTATTAATGAAATTGGTTTTGTTGATATTCAGAAATTGATTAATAACTCAAATACTGACCTTAGTAAGCTTACTGTAGATTTAATTGCCCAACCTCACAGTATTAGTCATAATTGGCAAAAAAGACATAATATAACTACTGGAAGAGAAGATGAAAAGATGCAAAAAACAACCGAAAAAGCTATTTTATCACTGAAAAAAGAAATTGTTGATATACAAATCATAGAATTACAAGAGAGACTTAAAATAGGAGCTATTAGTGATGAAGAAATAAAAATGTTGAGCCAAAAAACAAAAATCAAAACAAAAATTGCAAAAATTTTAGGCAGGAATATTGGTTAAATTCATTGTAATATCATTATGTGTAACTATAGCATCAAATGCAATAGCTCAAGAGCTTGATTACGAAAAGCTTGGTGACAATCTACAAATAGCTCTTCCAATAAGTGCATTTACATCAACTTTTATTTGGAAAGATCATTCAGCAAGAGCTCCTGGACAATTTATACAAGCCATGGGAACTTCATTTGTGATTACACATTCTTTAAAAAGATTAATTAATAAAGAACGTCCAAATGGAGGGGAGCATAGCTTTCCCTCAGGACATACCTCCGCAGCTTTTACTGGTGCGGCTTTTATTGAAAGGAAATATGGTTTTCAGGCAGGAATTCCTGTGTATTTACTAGCCTCATATGTTGGGTGGAGCAGAGTAAAAGCAAACAAACATGATTATTGGGATGTAATTGGTGGCATTCTTGTTGGCTATGGAAGCGCATATATTTTTACTACACCAATAAACAAAATCAAGCTTGGAATAAATAATGTTGGGAAAAGAAATAGCTTTTCACTACACATTAAGCTTTAAATCTTTTATAATTAATTGCAAATTCTTTCTTCCATTCCACTCATTTTCATTAATAGAATAACACATATTAAAAGGCTGGCAACCCTTAATATTCTTAAAAAATTTACCAAATCCGAAACCAATACAAGAAATTGAGCCAGTATAAGTTTTTGCATTAATTTGCAAATGTGATTTATCCTCACCTATTTGTTTGCCAAAACCATTATCAATAATATCTTTACTAACAAATACCGGTGCTAGGTTTTGAGGACCAAAAGGTGCAAATTGTTTTATTATTCTAAATAATTTATTATTTACTTCATTTATATCTATCTCTATATCTATTTCTAATTTTGGAGACAATTGATCGGCAGTTATTGTTTCTGAAACTGCAACTTCAAACGCATGAATAAATTTGTTTAAATTTTCTCTCTTAACACTTAAACCTGCAGCATATTTATGCCCTCCAAATTTTTCACATAAATTTGAGCATTTTGAAATAGCTTTATATAAATCAAAATCATGTACTGATCGAGCGGATCCTGTCAGTATTCCATCATTTTCAGAAAATACAATTGTAGGTTTATAATGTTTCTCTATTAAACGAGAAGCAACAATCCCAACAACTCCTTTATGCCATTTCTTACTAAAAACAACAGTTGATTTTTTACGCTCATCAACCATTTCAAGAGCCTCTAGTGTAGTACTTTTGTCAAGATTTTTTCTTGTTGTATTTTTGTTTTCTATCTCATAAGCAAACAGCTTAGATTTTTCATAATCCTCTTCAATAAGAATTTCAACAGCTTTTTTTGCATGATCTATTCTTCCTGCAGAATTAATTCTAGGTGCAATGCCAAAAATAACATCAGAAATTGTAAGGTTTTTAGTCTTAGTGGAAGCCTTTATTAATGCTCTTAAACCAATTCTGGGATTAGAATTTATTTGTTTTAAACCATAAAACGCTAATATCCTATTCTCTCCTATCATTGGGACAATGTCGGCCGCGATACTTACAACCACTAAATCTAAAAGCGATGTTATTTCCTCTTGATGAATATTATTATTCAAACAATATGCTTGTATAAGTTTAAACCCAACTCCACAACCAGAAAGCTCTTTAAAAGGATAGGTACAGTCGAATTGTTTTGGATTTAATATTGCCACTGCACTAGGAATTTCTTCTGCTGGAGTGTGATGGTCGCAAATTATAAAGTCAATTCCTTTTTCATTTGCATAGGCAACCTGAGAAACCGCTCTTATGCCACAATCTAAAGCAATAATTAAGTTACATTTTTTTTCTAAGGCATAATTAATCCCCTGTATTGAAATTCCATATCCTTCCTCATATCGACATGGAATATAAAATTCAATAGCCTTAGTATATTTTTTTAGAAAAGAATACATCATCGCGACTGAAGTTGTCCCATCAACATCATAATCTCCATAAATCAAAACCTTTTCTTTTTTAGCAATTGCATTTTGAAGCCTTGTAACTGCATTTTGCATATTTTTCATTAAATAAGGATCGTGAAGGTCGGAAAGTTGCGGACGAAAAAAATCTTTGGCCTCCTCAAAGCTAGTAATTCCTCTTAACACTAATAACTCGGCTACAATTTTACTAACGCCTAAACTTTTAGCTAACAAGCTAACATTTTGCTTATCAGTAGATTTAATTTTCCAGGTTTTCTTCATTTGGTTTTTGTGAAAGATTAGTCTGAACTAAAATGGAGTACTTGTGTATTAACTCAAAAATATCTATTATCGTTTTTTCATCTAATCCAAATTTTTTAACATCCTGTTTCCTGTTTTGAATTATTTCAATCCATCTTTCTATTTGCAAAATAGTTATTTCATTCTTTTGTTTAAAACCAGCTATTTCTTCAACGATTTCTTTTCTGCGAGCTAAAATTTTTACGATTTCTTTATCAAGCACATCAATTCTATTTCTGAAAAATATTAATTGATTTTTTATCTCAACATCATTAACCCTTTCTTTTCTAAGAATTAAATTATTTAAGAGTATGTCAAGCTCATTTGCAGTAATTTGTTGATTAGGATCACTTAATGCCGTTTTAGGGTTATGATGAGCTTCAATCATCAATCCATCTAAATTTAAATCCATTGCTATTTGTGATATTTCTTCTAACATATAATTATTACCCGAAATATGTGATGGGTCACAAATAATCGGTAAGTCAGAAGCCTCTTCTCTTAGCCTTATTGGGAGTTCCCATTTTGGATCATTTCTAAAGGCTGAATTTTCATAGCTATAGAAACCTCTATGAATAGCTGCAAGCTTATTAACTCCAACTTTATTTAGTCTCTCTAATGCTCCAACCCACAAACCTAACTCTGGGTGAATAGGGTTTTTTACAAAAATTGGCATATTTACTCCTTTTAGTGCTTCTGCAATTTCCTGCACATAAAATGGATTGACAGTTGTTCTTGCTCCGATCCAAAGCATGTCAATTCCTGCCTCCAAACAAAGTTCTACATGTTTTGCTGTAGCAACTTCAGTAGCAACTTTTAATTTGCAATCTATTTGCACTTGCTTTAGCCATTTCAAAGCTTCTTCTCCCATCCCCTCAAATGAATTTGGATGTGTTCTTGGCTTCCAAACTCCAGCCCTAAATACATCTACAGTGTTTTTAATCTTATGTGCTATTTTTAAAGTTTGTCTTTCAGATTCGGCACTGCAAGGCCCTGCAATTAAAAAAGGTTTTTTATATATAAATTTATCTATATTCATTTTTTTCCATGCACAATAATTACAAACTCTCCTTTTGGCTTTTTTTCTTGAAAATATTGCACAGCATCAAAAATACTTCCTCTTATTGTCTGTTCAAACATTTTGCTTATTTCCCTAGAGATGGATACTTTTCTGTCTGCCCCAAAAAAATCTAAAAACTGACCTAGTGTTTTAATGATTCGATGTGGGGATTCATAAAATATCATAGTTCTTTTTTCTTCAGATAACAATTCCAATCTAGTTTTCCTGCCCTTTTTAACAGGAAGAAATCCTTCAAAAATAAACTTTTCAGTTGGTAGGCCTGAATTTACTAGAGCAGGGACAAAAGCCGTTGCTCCTGGCAGGCAATCCACCTCTATTCCCTCTTTAATGCACTCTCTTATGAGCAAAAATCCAGGGTCAGAAATAGCAGGTGTACCTGCATCAGAAATTAATGCAACAGTTTCTCCAGATTTTAATTTTTCAACATAATGTAATAAAAAATGATGTTCATTATGCATATGAAAAGGGACCATTGAGGTTTTAATTTCATAGTATGAAAATAACTTTCTTGATGTTCGTGTATCCTCTGCTAAAACCAAATCAACCTCTTTAAGCAAGCGAATTGCTCTTAAAGTTATATCCTCCATATTACCTATAGGAGTAGGAATAATGTATAATTTTGACATCTTACTAAATTATAAAAATAGTGGATAAAAATCTAATTGAGGAGAAATTCTTATTGTAGGCGCTGGTAAATGGAAATAATTCAACCAATGTTTTACTTTCTTTGCTGATGGAGAATTCCACTTTTTTAACATTTTAGGAATATCATAATCTAATGCAATATACCATTCATTATTTCCTCCTTTTTTAGTATTGTTCTCATTTAAATATTGTGTGTCATCTAGCCCAAATCCAATTGCAAGATTCAGCCATTCTGGCCAACAACAAGTTTCAGTAAAATGATTCAGATCAAATGTCAACCAATAAGTCTGATTAGGATAATCATCTTGCCAAGAGTTTTTATTTATTTCTTTATTTCTTTGTTGCTCTAATTTCCAGTAAATATCAGACCTTTTATAATAAGAAAATTTAAAGTCTATTCCTTTTAAATCATTATTATAATATTGTGCTAATGGCCAAATTGAGCCTGCTGAGCCAAGTGCCAGATCCCATTTACTAAATCCCCAATATGGAGCATAGCCATCTTTTATTTCAATAGCAAGTTGAATTACAGATCCAAATGCGGCTCCATACCAAAGCGATTTTTTTTCATTCATTCCTGTCCATCGCATTGATGATGAAAAAACATCCGATGCCTGAAGGCCTCCCATAAAATGACCAAGCTTATCTACATTTAATGCATATGTGAAATCTGCTCCATCATCAAAATGGAAGCCTGTTTGTTTCTCTGCCCACCAAGCATTTTTAACGTACCAATAAGATCCTCCAAGAGCAAGTCCTATGCTACTACTAGCAATTAAAACTCGTTTTTTATTTATTTTCTTCACTTCAGTTTGAGCTAAAAGATTATTAAATAATAAAAGATAGATCAATAATAAAAACAAACTTTTAAATTTCATATATTTTGAAATTGGTTTTCATACTTTTGTTAGCAAACATAATCAAAGGCCCTTTAATAAAACTAAGAAATAAAATGTTTTTAGAAACCCCAGCAAACTTGCCAATACAAAAAGGAAGTATTGAAGTAATATGTGGGTCTATGTTTGCTGGCAAAACAGAGGAGCTAATAAGGAGGGTAAAAAGAGCTAAATACGCTAAACTTAACATCAAAATTTTCAAGCCTAAAATTGATACTAGATATGATAAAAAGAATGTTGTTTCTCATGACAATAATTTCATTAAAGCAACAATAGTAGAGAATTCTAATGAAATATTATTATTAATTAAAGAAGCTAAAGTAGTTGCCATAGATGAGGCTCAATTTTTTGATGATAATTTATTTGCTGTATGTAATCAGATTGCAAATAATGGAATACGAGTAATTGTTGCTGGTCTTGACATGGATTTTTTAGGTAATCCTTTTGGGCCAATGCCAAAAATTTTAGCAGTTGCTGAACACGTAACAAAAGTACATGCTATTTGTGTAAATTGCGGATCAATTGCCAATCATTCATTTAGAAAAACACAAGAAACTGAATTAGTGAAAATAGGCGAAAATAATGAATACAAACCTCTTTGTCGCGCATGCTTTAATAATCAAAAATATTAATGTCAAACTCTCATGAAACTATATTATCTGTTGATTTAGAAGCTTTAGAGCATAATTATGACTATCTCAAATCTAAACTAAATCCTGGTACAGAAATTATAGCAGTTGTAAAAGCTTTTGCATATGGGCATGGAGACATTGTGATCGCCAAAAAATTAGAGTCGCTAGGTGTAAAAGCATTTTGGGTCGCTGATTTTGAAGAAGGCATTAAACTAAGAGAATCTGGTATTAATTCTCAAATAATAATTGCTAACCCTGGATCAAAAAGTTATTCTATTATTACTAAATATAATTTACAGCCTGTAATTTATAATTTTCGATTATTAGATCTTTATGGGGGAAAGGGCAATACTATTAGTGTTCATATTAAATTTAATAGTGGAATGAATAGATATGGGTTTCATTTAAATGAAATTAGAATGCTTGCAAAAAAACTAAAAGAATATCCCAATCTTATCATACAAAGTATCTGTACGCATCTCTCCTCTTCAAATGAAAGCAGTAACGATGAATTTACGCGTTCACAATTATTAAGGTTTGAGACAATCACATCATCATTTTATACAAAGACTCAAATAAAGACAAAAAAACATATATTAAATACTGCCGGACTTCTCAGATTCCCTGATTCGCAAGCAGAGATGGTTCGTTTAGGCATTGGCCTATATGGGATTGGACAAGATAAAAATTTAAAACCTATAGCAAAATTACAAAGTCATATTGTGCAAATATTAAATTTGAATGAAGGAGATAAGGTTGGTTATTATGGAGCCTTTATAGCTAATAAAAAAATGAGAATTGGAATTATCCCTATTGGTTATGCTGATGGGATTAATAGAAAGCTAGGCAATGAAAACGGCTGGGTTACTGTTAACAAAAAACACGCAAAAATTATTGGTGAGATTAGTATGGATAGCATGATAATTGACTTAACAATAATTGATGCAAATGAGGGGGATATTGTTACAATATTTGATGCAGAAAATAATGTTTCCAATATTGCTAAAAATTTAAAAACTATACCTTACGAAGTACTAGCAACTCTTAATAGACGAATTAAAAGGGTTTATTCTCAATAACTCTTGTAGTTAAAATAAGATAAAAGAATATAACAAAAATTACACCAGCCTGCCTTTCTAACATTGATTCAGTTAAAAGACTTGAGCCTACAATAAAAATAAAGGAAGCTAACAAATAATTTTGGTTTTTTAATGATTTAAAAAATGGGGCTAACAAAAGCCACATTATTAACAAAAATCCAAAAATTCCAATTGCACCAAATATCTGCAAGTACTGATTATGAAAATTATAACCCCTATCAAACGATGTTCTATAACGACTTTTTTTCCTTTTTAAACTATTTTTTGCGTAAGCATATAATTGCTCCTGATAAGATTTATTATTAAGTTTTGCTTTTTGCCTTAAATAATTAGTTGTTTTTGTGTTCTGTTCGATCTGGCCAACAATACTATCTATTAAAGATTCAGAAATTGAACTTTGCGAAATTACTTGTGAGTATCTTTCGATTAGCTCATCTTTTACATCGCCAACACCAGTTCCGATTAACCAATTATCTTTGATAACTATCAAGGCCTCAGACCAAATAAATTTTCTTGGATCAGAATTATCAGCATGTACTCCAATATTCTTAACATGAGAAACTGTTTGTTTAAATCTATAGTTCAATGCTGAAGGCATACTCATAATGAATTTACCAAATAAAAAGATTAAGACGACATATATTATTCCTAAAAAAAGTTTGCTTTTCCTATAATATATAGGCAGTATCGTTATTGGAATTAACACCATTATTACTAAAAGCTGCATCCTAGATGATAATACCAATATAAAAGTCAACTGTAGAAAAACAGCAACCAGCATGATTAAATTAGATATATATTTTTGCTTTAATCTCAAATAAATAAATACTGCAATAGAAAAACAAGTATACATTGCTTGATATGCCGAATGCATATTAACTGTAAATTTATGATAAAAAAACTCATTTATTTCTGATGTTTGCATATAGCTAATACAGGCGTCTATAAGGCAAAAAAAGTTAAGAAAAAGGCTTGATAATGCAAAAGATAATAGTATTTGACTTATTTGTTTTTTGGTGAGCCTCTCTTGTGACGCGATAATTAATGGTAAAATTAAAATTGGGCTTTTAAGAAACAAGTCACTTAGTGCAAACTCTATATTGTCTGACCAGAGCAAACTTAAAGCATATAAAAAATAAAGAGCAATCATCCCAACAGCTAGAATGTTTTCTCTTAATTTAATCATTTTATGCTTAAAACCTGCAGAAATTATCCACTGTAATAAAAGACCAATAATTGCTATTTTATAAAAAACTACTTGTAGTCCAATTCCTATAGAGCATAGTAATAATAAATAAAAATATATTTGCTTGGGTCTGATTAAGGATTGCATTATTCTTAATTCAGAATTTCATTATAGTTTTCTTTATTTTGTAAAAGAGAAATTGCTTTTTTAACCTCAAGATCAAAAATTAACCCCCCTTTTATTCTTCCAGTTTGATAGTAGTATCTGCTAAGGATCTCTGATGTTAAAATTTCTTTTATGTCATCTTTACTTTTTTGTAAGTCATCATTCTTATTTATCTGCATCTTAGCTACTAATGCATCATACTCCTGAGACAATCCACTAAAATATTTTTCATCCTTCGCTTTCTTTTTTAATTTATCTAAACTCTTTTCTGTTTCAGTTTTATAAGAATATTCTTTGTCTAATAAATATGTTGTAAAATCATTATATATTAAATCTGAACAAATGAATTGCTCTGAAATACTATCATTTGTAAATCTAAAATCAGTAGCAAAATCAAAGAATAATCGTTCTTTTAAAAGTGATAAAATTATATTACTATATTTCCCCGCATCAATCTGAATATCTGGCAAAATACCACCTCCGTCCTTGACTTCTCTTCCGTTTCTTGTTGTAAAAATAGTCATTAATGAATCAGGGACCTTTCCTATACTACCATCTTCATTTCTATTTGTATAGTCTAAAGCCTGGATACACCTTCCGCTTGGAATATAATACTTTGCAACCGTAAGCTTTAACTGTGAATTATACGACAATTTTCTTGTTTGTTGAACTAACCCCTTGCCATAACTTCTCTGCCCTATAATTACTCCTCTATCTAAATCCTGAATAGATCCCGCTACAATTTCAGAAGCTGAAGCTGATGAAGAATTTATTAATATCACTAAGGGAACTTCTGTGTTTAATGGATTGTTATTAGCTACGTACTGCTTATCCCATGATTTTATTTTACCTTTAGTACTTACCACCTGCTCTCCTTTTTCAACAAACAGATTTACAATATCAACAGATTCATTTAATAGCCCTCCAGGATTATTTCTTAAATCAAGAATTAGCCCATTAAGCTCTCTTTCTTTTTGTAGTTCTTTTATAGCCTTTTCAAGATCATTAGCACAATTTCTAGTAAAACTCCTAAGTCTTACGTATCCTATTCCATCAACTAAATAAGCAAAATAAGGAACACTAGCAACAGAAACCTTCTCTCTTTCAAAACTCACTGAAAATGGTGCTCCTAAATTTTTTCTTTCTATTAGTAAGGAAACTGAAGTGTTTGGTTGCCCTTTAAGAACTTTACTTACCTCTTCTGTTGTTTTATTTTTTGCTGTTTCTCCATTTATCTCCAAAATCTTATCTCCAGCCATTAGACCCGCTTTTTGCGCTGGAAATCCTTCATACGGCTCACTAATAAAAACATAATCTCCTCTTTTAGTTATCATTGCTCCAATTCCTCCATACTGACCTGTGGTCATAAACCTAAAATCTTCAATCTCAGATTCAGGAATATAAGTTGTGTAAGGATCAAGGGATTTCAGCATTTCGTCTATACTCTTTTTCATCAATTCACCTGGATTAGTTTCATCAACATAAAAAGTATTGAGCTCTTTATAAAGAGTAGTGAAAATGTCAATGTTTTTTGATATCTCAAAATAATTATCTACAAAGCCCACTGAAACTAGAGAGGTCGCAGCTAATGATATTGTTAAAATGATAAACTTAAATTTCTTCTTCATATTTATTGTTTTATGGTACAGGGTCATGTCCATGTCCTCCCCATGGATGACAGCTACATATCCTTTTTACTGTTAACTTCCCTCCTTTCCAAGGGCCATATTTTGTTATTACTTCAAGTGCATATTGCGAACAAGTTGGAGTATACCTACATCTTGGAGGCAGAAATGGAGAAATTGTTTTTTGATAGATAATTATCATTATCTTAAATAAAGACGAAAATATTAATTTCATAAATTCTCTTTTAAACGATCTAAAATAACTTTTATTTTTTGTTCTATAATATTATAGTTTAAAATTTTTTTGTTCTGATAAATAATTGCCAAATTAATCTTTTTTCTATTGTCTTTTAAGGCCTCTTCAAGTGTTAACTTATCTTTTCTGAGAGCTTCTCTAATCCTTCTTTTTACTTTATTTCTGTTGACTGCCAAGCTTAATCGCTTCTTTGGCACAACTATTAATGATTTCAGAGTGGTTTCATTAATACTTTCTTCAACCATCCATAAAACCCTAAATGGAGCTTCTTCAAAAGAATTGTTTGTTAAAAATAGGTTTTCAATTTCATTTTCATTTGATAATATTTGCTCTTTAGGAAATTCAAACATCTGATAAAATTACAAAAAAAGGAGCTGTAAAGCTCCTTTTAAAAATTTATTTACTAATAATTATCTTCTTCTTTTATTAGCTTCTTTTATATATTGATCAAGGGCCATCGACATTGATGGAGCTTTTTTATTAGGCGCTGCAATATCTACCCTTAAACCATTATCTTCTACAGATTTTATTGTTGTTGGGCCAAATACAGCTAAGCGTGTGTCTTCCTGCTTAAAATCTGGAAAATTTTCTAATAACGATTTAACTCCTGTTGGACTAAAAAACACTAACACATCGTATTTTACATCTGATAAATCTGAAAGATCAGAACAAGCAACTCTGTACATTTGTGCTTTTGTATGTTCTAATCCGCTTTCATCTAAAGATTTATTCATTTGTTTTTTTAACACATCTGAGCATGGAAACAAAAACTTTGAATCTTTATGCTTTTGCATAATAGGAATTAAGCTAGCTAACGTTTGCTCACCAGTAAACACCTTCCTCTTCCGATAAGTAATGAAATTTTGCAAATAATGTGCAATCGCTTCAGAAACACAAAAATATTTTGTAAAATCTGGAACTCTTAACCTTAATTTATCTAACATACTAAAATAATGATCCATTGCATTTTTAGACGTAAATATAACTGCATCATGGTTTAGGATAGAAATTCTTTGCTCCTTAAACTCCATCGCAGAAATCTCTTCTACATGCATAAAAGGAATAAAATCAATTTTTACCTTATGTTTTTTTTCTAAACTTGCATATGGAGACTTACCCTCAGGTTTTGGTTGTGAAATTAAAATTTTCTTAACTTTTTTATTTTGTGTAGCCATTTCTTGTTTTTTGTTTAATAAAAAACTTCCTTTGCTAGTACTAGTATAGGAAAAATTTCAAGCGTGCAAAGATACAAAAATATATAAAATGATGGGAGGCCAAATGAATTTGTTCCAATCTTCCAAAACCAAAACAATTTTAACCCAAATAAAATTATCGAAAACATTACCAAACAAAAAGTAGCATAAAGTGAAATGTCAAAACTAAAAAAACACAAAAAAATTACTATTGGAAATAATAAAACCCCCAAGACTCTATCAAATAATAATGAAAAAAACACAGCTAATTTTGACAAGCTCTGAACTCTAAAAATAAATCCTAAAAATCTTAAAACTCCTATTTTTATTAAAAAGAAAAACACTACAGACAGTAAGGTTAGAAAAATTGATGCCCATTCAGAAAATAACAATAATTTTGAAATTATTAATGTAAAATTTATTGACATCAATAAAAAAGTAATTACGTTAACTCTTTCAGTGAATGCATTTTCCTCTCTTAAATATTGGTTTGCATATCTTTGCGCATACACACTTTTAAATAGCAATCTCGCATGTTTTGGATAGATCCCTTTTAATAATGAAATTAAAAAAAATGATACTATCAATAGTATAAAAAAAACATCTTGATTAATTGATATCTTATTTAAAGCATGCATATTCATTTCGCAACAAATATATGTTTTATCATGACTATGTCAGTCTTATTAAAAAGGGTATTTTTGTAAAAAATTAATATTTAACGTGTCACAAGACTTATATCAAGCTCACGATTATTTTCAAATGGACGAGCTACTGACAGAAGAGCATCGATTAATTAGAAAGTCTGTAAGAAATTGGGCAAAAAAAGAAATCTCTCCAATAATTGAGGATGCTTGTCAAAAAGCCAAGTTCCCAAAAGAAATCATTAAAGGGTTGGGAGAAATCGGCGCTTTTGGCTGCTATATTCCTCAAAAATATGGCGGCTCTGAATTAGATCAAATTTCGTACGGACTAATTATGCAAGAATTAGAAAGAGTGGACAGCGGAATAAGGTCAACCGCATCTGTCCAATCATCACTTGTAATGCTTCCAATTTGGAAATATGGAAGTGAAGATCAGAGGCAAAAGTTTTTGCCAAAATTAGCAACAGGTGAATTAATTGGATGTTTTGGACTTACAGAGCCGGATTTCGGATCAAACCCTGCAGGTATGAGAACCAACATAAAAGATATGGGTAATCATTATCTTTTAAATGGAACGAAAATGTGGATATCTAACGCCCCGTTTGCAGATATTGCTGTTGTTTGGGCAAAAAATGAAAAGGGGAGGATTAAGGGAATATTGGTTGAAAGAGGAATGGATGGCTTTACTACTCCTGAAACACATGGAAAATGGAGCCTCAGAGCTTCAGCTACTGGCGAACTAGTTTTTGACAATGTAAAAATTCCTAAAACAAATATTTTGCCCAATAAAGACGGATTAGGGGCCCCCTTACTCTGCTTGGATTCAGCTAGATTTGGAATCGCATGGGGATCAATAGGCGCTGCTATGGACTGTTATGACACTGCCTTAAGGTACTCTAAACAAAGAATTCAATTTGGCAAACCAATTGCTTCCTTCCAATTACAACAAAAAAAATTAGCAGAAATGATTACTGAAATTACAAAAGCACAATTACTAACCTGGAGGCTTGGAATTTTAAGAAATGAAGGAAGAGCAACATCTGCTCAGATATCAATGTGTAAACGTAATAATGTTGATATGGCGCTAAAAATCTCTAGAGAGTCAAGACAAATCTTAGGTGCAATGGGAATTACAGGAGACTTTCCTATTATGAGGCATATGATGAATCTAGAATCTGTTATTACATATGAGGGGACTCATGATGTTCATTTACTAATTACTGGCATGGATATTACTGGAGAAAATGCTTTTAAATAAAATGAGAAGTTTATTTAGAGCTACTGCAGCATTAGAAGGGCTATCATACATACTACTTCTTTTTGTAGCAATGCCTATAAAATACTGGCTAGGTGACGAGCAATATGTAAAATTATTAGGAATGCCACATGGCATATTGTTTGTTGCGTACATCATAATGGCGTTTCTAATTAAGCCCTATGAAAGCTGGGCTAATAAAGATTTTGGGATAATCCTAATTGCTTCGATTTTTCCTTTTGGAACGTTTTATATAGACTGGAAATATCTGAAAAACTAACAAGCTAATAATTTAGCTGCTTCTAACAACTTCCTATACCATGACTTCCCATATTTTCTTATGAGAGATTCTTTCAAAAAAACATAAAGAGGGACTTCTAATTTGCGTCCGCACTCACAAGCTGGTTTACATGCTTTTACTTCCTCATAATTTATCGCATCAAAATCACGATATTCTTTTATACGTATAGGAAATAAGTGACAAGAAATAGGTTTTTTAAAATTAGTCTTTTTTTCTGTGTATGCTTTTTCAATTGCACATTTTGAAATCCCACCCTCATCAACAACAAAAGCACATTCTTTATTATTTATAAGTGGAGTGGTTAGCTCTCCCTCAATATCATAGACTGCTAACCCATGTTTTTCTATTTCTAAAACTCCTTTTTTACTCATGTAGGGCTTTACTTTATCATAAATTTCATCTATTATATTTACCTCTTCTTGTAATAATGGCGCGCCAGAATCTCCCTCTACACAACAAGCTCCCTTGCAGGCATTTAAATCACACACAAAGTATTTTTCAAAAATATCCAGTGAAATTATTTTGTCATCTACTTGAATCATTTTACAAAAGTACGATTTTGATAACATAATTTATATTTTTGTGCCATGGCTAATTACGAAAGTATCTTTAAAAAGATAGTTGCGCATTGCAAAGAGTATGGTTATATTTTTCAATCATCTGAAATATATGATGGGCTGGCAGCTACTTACGATTATGGCCCGAATGGGGTTGAACTAAAAAATAATATTAAAAACTATTGGTGGAAATCAATGGTGAATATGCACGAAAACATTGTAGGTTTAGACTCTGCTATTTTCATGCACCCTGACACTTGGAAAGCGTCAGGGCATATAAATGCTTTTAACGATCCGTTAATTGACAATAAGGATTCCAAAAAAAGATATCGTGCTGATATCCTTATCGAAGATTATATTGCTAAAATTGAAGCTAAAATTGAGAAAGACTGTATAAAAGCATCAAAGCGTTTTGGAAATGCTTTTAATAAAAAAGAATTTATAAATACTAATAGTAGAGTTTTAGAAAGACAAAAACAAATTGATATTGTTACTAGCCAGATGAATGACTACCTGTCTAAAGGAAAGTTGCAAGATGTGAAAAAATTAATTGAAGAACTAGAAATAAAATGCCCAATTTCTGGCACAAATAATTGGACAGACGTTCGTCAATTTAACCTAATGTTTAAAACTCAAATAGGAGCAACTTCTGATAATTCGTCTAATTTATACCTTAGGCCAGAAACAGCACAAGGTATTTTTGTTAACTTTCTAAACGTACAAAAAACTACTCGCATGAAAATTCCTTTCGGCATTGCTCAGATTGGTAAGGCCTTTAGAAATGAGATTGTTGCTCGTCAATTTATTTTCAGAATGAGAGAATTTGAACAAATGGAAATGCAATTTTTTATTCGGCCTGGCGAAGAGATCAAATGGTACAAATACTGGAAAGACTTTCGCATGAAATGGCATACCTCATTAGGAATGGGTGAAAATAATTACCGTTTCCATGATCATGAAACTTTAGCTCATTACGCAAATGCAGCTACAGATATTGAATTCAAGTTCCCATTTGGATTTAAAGAGTTAGAAGGCATTCACTCTAGAACCGATTTTGACTTAAAAGCGCATCAAAAATATTCTGGCAAAAAACTTCAATATTTTGATCCTGAAATAGAAGAAAATTATACGCCTTATGTATTAGAAACATCTATCGGTTTAGATAGAATGTTCCTTGCTGTTTTAAGTAAATCTTTCAACGAAGAGAAACTAGAGAATGGCGAAAATAGAGTAGTTTTAAAAATTCCACCTGTTTTATCTCCTGTAAAAGCTGCTATTCTGCCACTTACTAAAAAAGATAAACTTCCAGAAAAAGCAAGAAAAATTATGAAATCTCTTCAAATAGATTTCAATTGTCAATATGAAGAAAAAGATTCTATTGGAAAAAGATACCGAAGGCATGATGCTATTGGCACTCCCTATTGTATTACGGTGGATCATCAAACTTTAAAAGATAATACCGTTACTTTACGAAACAGGGATAGTATGATGCAGGAAAGAATCTCAGTAACAAAGCTACATTCTATTATTTCTGAAAAAGTAAATATTAGTTCGTATTTAGGTTAATTCTCTGCCTCAGCAGTCACTGAAATTTTATCGAATCTAGCGTCAATAGGAGGCAGCACCTTCTCAACCTCTACTTTTACTTTTTTGACTTTATCCAAAAACAAAAGCGCATTCGCTATTCTTCTTGCGGGAACTTCAATCATCTTTGCTTGTATAGCCATTTGCTCTTTTACAATTTCTATAATTCTTACATAGTCAACAGTATCTTTTAAATCATCTGTTTTTTCTACATGAGAAGTATCGCTATTTAACCAAACATTTACAATAAAATGTCCACCTAGTATTGATTCTTCTGGCAAGTGTCCGTGATTGGCAAAAACCCTAATACCCTCTATTGTAATTAATCCCATTATTTTATGATAGTTAATGCTGTTTTCATTCTTTTTATTGTTTCTTTTTTACCTAAAAGTGAAGCTATCTCAAAAAGTGAGGGGCCTGCCGCTAAGCCTGTTAAGGATATTCTAAATGGAGGTAGTAAGCTTCCCATTCCAATTTTCTTTTCTTCTAAATACAGCTTAAATACCTCTTCTATATTTTGCGAAGTAAAATCTGAAATCTCTTCTATTCTTCTAATTAATTCAGCCATATACTTTGGGGTGTCTTGCTTCCACTTTTTGCGGATTATCTTTGCATCATAGGATTGCGGAGCAATAAAATAATACTTTCCTTCATTCCACATATCTTTTATAAAAGTTGCTCTTTCTTTAAGCTGCTCACAAACAAGAGCAACAAAAGTATTATTAGCTTCTACTCTATTGTTTTTTAAAATAGGCTGTAGATCAATAGCTAATTCCTCTTTTGTTTTTGCTCTCAAATACTGTTGATTAAACCATTTTGTTTTATCAAAATCAAATTTTGCTCCTGACTTTCCCACTCTTTCAAGGGTGAATAACCGTATTAAATCGTCCATAGAAAAAATCTCTCTTGCTGTTCCTGGATTCCAGCCTAAAAGAGAAAGCATATTTATAAATGCCGATGAAATATACCCGCTTTCTCTATAGCCTAAACTAGTTTCTCCAGTTTGAGTATTTTTCCATTTTATTGGAAATACTGGAAATCCTAATCTATCTCCATCTCTCTTGCTTAATTTGCCGTGCCCATCAGGCTTCAAAATTAGCGGTAAGTGTGCAAAATAAGGCGTTGAATCCTCCCATCCTAAATATCTGTATAACAAAACATGTAAAGGAGCAGAAGGAAGCCATTCTTCTCCTCTTATTACGTGAGAAATTTTCATACTATAGTCATCAACCACATTTGCTAAATGATATGTTGGCATGCCATCAGATTTAAAAATAACTTTATCATCCATGTTATTAGTGTTGACAGAAACCCATCCTCTAATAATATCATTTAATTTCACTTCTTCATTTCTAGGCATCTTTATTCTGATAACATACGGCTCTCCTGAATCTATTCTTTTCGATACCTCGTCTTCTGAAAGAGATAATGAGTTTTTCATTGTTGTTCTGGTAAATACATTGTATTGCGGAGAAGGGACTCCAGCTGCCTTCATTCTTTCTCTCATTGCCGAAAGCTCTTCCGAAGTATCAAAAGCATAATAAGCAAAACCATCCCTAACTAACTGTTCAGCATATGGCAAATATATCTCCTTTCTTTCTGATTGCCTATATGGGCCATAAGGCCCGCCATGAACTACTGATTCATCAAATTCAATACCGCTCCATTTTAATGATTCAATAATATACTCTTCGGCTCCTTCTACAAATCTTGCTTGATCAGTATCTTCAATACGCAAAATAATTTTTCCTCCTTGATTTTTTGCAAAAAGATAATTGTATAATGCCGTTCTTACCCCTCCAATATGTAAGGGGCCTGTAGGACTTGGAGCGAATCGTACTCTTACTTCTGACATTTAATAAAATAATTTGGCCGCAAAGATAAACTTTATCAAAGAAATACATTTTATATTTTGAATGATAAAATTGTACCTTTGCAATAATGAAAAATTTAACAGAACATTTATTTGATAAACTTAATGAGTTTATAACTAAATATTATCATAATCAATTGATAAAAGGTTGTATTTATGTTGTTTCTGTATTATTAATATTTTTTATTCTGTTTTCTGTTATTGAACACTTCTCTACGATGGATGTTAGAGGAAGAACGTTTTTGTTCTGGGCATATATTGCCATCAACCTAATTATCTTTTCTAAATATATCATTTTACCTGTATTACGGTTGTTTAGCCTTAAAGATCGACTTACCCATAAGCAAGCATCCAAAATAATTGGGGAGCATTTTTCTAGTGTTAGTGATAAACTCACAAACATACTTGAGCTTCATGATTTGTCAAACAATCAAAATGAATTAGTTCTTGCAAGCATTGAGCAAAAAACTAACAACATAAATGCCATTCCCTTTAAAAGGGCTATTGATTTTAAAAGCAATAAAAAGCATCTAAAATGGATTTTGGCTCCTATTATGGTTTTATTGTTGTTTATCGTGTCTGGCAAAGAATATGTGCTAACCGAAAGCTCTGCAAGAATTGTTAAGCATAATACATTTTTTGAGCCAAAGGCACCATTTAATTATATATTGCTTAATGATAACCTAAACTGCAAACAGTTTGATAATTTCTTATTAAAAATCAGAATTACCGGAAATGAAATTCCAAATGAGGTTTTTATACAATCAAATAAAAACACATTTAAATTAAAAGAACTAGGAGATAACGAATTTCAGCATGAATTTAATCGTGTTAATTCCGAAATAACATTTAACTTTTTTGCCGGAGGTTACACTAGCATGCCCTATACTATCCGGTCATTAGCACAACCAAAAGTTGTTGATATGGGAATAGTTATTTCCCATCCAAAATATACAGGTAAAATGGTAGAAAGAAAAGCTAACAATGGAGATGTCATTGCAAGTGAAGGAAGCTCTATTACTTGGGAAATCAAACTTCAGAATACAAGCAATTGTGCGTTTATTTATAATGGGGAAATTGTTAAAGAAACCACAAACAATAGCTTAAATTTTAGCAAAACGGCACTTAGAAGTAGTAATTATTCAATAGTTAGTTCAAATGTAAATCAATTAACCGATACAGTAACTTATTATATAAATGTTATTAGAGATAAATTTCCTCAAATAGATCTTGCTCAAAGATATGATTCCTCAAACATGCAATTTATTTTTGAGGGCAATATAGAAGATGATTATTTGCTGCAAAAACTAGAATTTATTTATTCTATTACGCAGAATGACAGTGTTATTAATCACTATGAAAATATAAATATTGAAAAAAATAGAAAACAACGGTTTTTCCACACATTTAATTTTGAAAAATTAAACCTTGATCCTGGCAAAGAGGTGAAATATCATTTTAAAATCTGGGATAATGATGCAATAAATGGTTCAAAGTTCACTAAAAGTAATACCTTTATTTACAAACAACCAAATATTGATGAAATAATAAAAAAACAAGATGTTGAAAATAAAAAAATAAAAAGCGGACTAAATAACTCAATACTATTAGCAGAAGAAGTACAAAAAAAGATTGACTTGCTAAGTAAATCAATACTCAAAAAGAAACAAATTGGATGGGAAGAAAAGAAAAAAGCAAAAGAAATTATTAAACTTCACAAAGAACTTGAAAAAAAAATTACTGCCACGCAAAAAAAGAACTCCGAAAACTTAAAAAACAAAGAAAAATTAAACTCCTCACAGCTTAAAAAACAAAAGAAATTAGAAGAGCTAATGAATAATGTAATAGATGAAGAAATAAAAAAATTACTAGATGAAATGGAGCAAATAATGGATAAATCTAATAAAGAGAAATTAAAAAATTTATTAGACAAAATTAAAGACTCAAATATTGATTTAGAAAAAGAACTTGACAGGCAATTAGAACTTTTTAAGCAGTTTGAATTTGAACAAAAAGTTGAAGAAACGATAAATAGACTAGATAAATTAAAAAAAGAACAAAACAATTTAAAGAAAGAAACCCATGCCAAGCAATTAAATAAAGAAGAGCTGATAAGCACCCAAGACAGTCTTAGTAGAAAAATGGGTAAAATCAAAAATGACTTAAGCGACTTAAGACAGAAAAACATGCAATTGGATGATAAAAACAAGCTCCCTGACACTAAAAAAATAGAAGATACTATTGAAGAAAAAATGGAGGAAAGCAAAAATAATTTAGAGATTGGGAAAAAAAAGAAATCTACAAAATCACAGCAAGATGCTATTGAAAACATCGAAGAATTAACAAAAAAGCTAGAAGATATGAAACAAGCCTCTGAAGAAGAGAGGCCTATAGAAGACATGGATAACCTCAGAAAAATTCTTGAAAATTTAATTACTATTTCTTTTAATCAAGAAAATCTAATGTCTCATGTGAAAAATACACCTAGAAACAGCCCCGAATTTGTAAAAATTGTACAAGAGCAAAATAAACTTGCGGACGACAGTAAAATTATTCAAGACTCATTATTTGCCCTTAGCAAAAGGGTTGTACAAATACAGGGAACTATTAATAAGGAAATTTCATCTATTAAAAGCAATATTCAAAAAGCAACTAATAAACTAGAGGAGAGAGATGTAAGTAAAGCCACTGAAAGACAACAATTTGTAATGACCTCTATAAATAATCTTGCTCTTCTATTATCAGAAATTCTGGAGCAAATGCAAAAAGAATTAGATTCTCCTTCAGACTGTAATAAGCCTAAAAATTGTAACAAACCAAATCCAAATTGCAAAAAACCATCTATGTCAGAACTTAAAAAGGCTCAAAAAAAATTGAATGAAAAGATGAAAAAAGGAAAAGGGAAAAAGAAAGGAGAGGGGAAAAAGAAAGGAGAAAAAATATCAAAAGAATTAATGGAATTAGCTAGAGAGCAAGAGCAAATTCGAAAGCAATTAATGGAATTAAGAGATAATAATGGAGAAAAAGGAAAAATTGATAAGGTTTTAGAAGATATGGAAGAAAATGAACGAGATATTATCAATAACAAAATTACACAAGAAACTATTAATAGACAATCTGAAATTCTAACAAGATTATTAGAAGCAGAAAATGCCGAAAGAGAACAAGAAGAAGACAACAAAAGACAGGGAACTGAATGGATATTTGATCTTGAGAATAGATCTAATGAATATTTTGAATATAAAAAACTTAAAAAAGAACACGAAGAGCTTCTAAAAACAACACCTGTTCAACTAACTCCTTTTTATAAAGAAAAAGTAAACAACTACTTCAATAAAATTTTAAATGATTGATTTTCAATATATTAATTGCAAAAAGCTACCCCTTAAGCTCTCTTCAAAGTGGCTGCATTCAATTATTTTGGCTGAGGGGAAAAAGCTTGGAGAAATTGTATATGTATTTTGTAATGATGCATATTTACTTAAAAAAAATATTGAATTCTTAAATCATAACACTCTAACAGATATTATCACTTTTGATTATTGTAAAAAAGATATTATAAGCGGGGATATTTTAATTAGCATTGAAAGGGTTAAAGATAATTCAAGAACATATGGTGTAGAATTTTTAACGGAATTAGACAGGGTTATGGTTCATGGTTTACTACATTTGCTGGAGTATAAGGACAAAACTAAAGAAGAGATCAAAACAATGCGCGCTAAAGAAAATTATTACTTATCAATAAAATGATTTTAGAAGAAAAATATGATGTGATTGTTGTTGGTGGTGGGCACGCTGGTTGTGAGGCCGCTCATGCTGCTGCAACCATGGGTTCAAAAACTTTACTAATAACGCAAAACCTTGAAACAATTGCTAGAATGTCATGTAACCCAGCAATGGGAGGTGTTGCTAAAGGACAAATTATTCGAGAAATTGATGCTCTTGGAGGCATGTCTGGTATTATTACAGATGCCTCTACAATTCAATTTAGAATGTTAAATAAAAGCAAGGGACCTGCAATGTGGAGCCCTCGAGCACAATGTGATAGAAAAGTCTTTGAAAAAGAGTGGAGAAAAAAACTAGAAAAAAATAAAAATATTGACTTCTGGCAAGACACAGTAGAAAGCTTAATTATTACAAAGAATAATACTAAAGGGGTAATAACTAAAATGGGGGTGGAAATTTCAGCAAAAAGCGTAATACTATGTAACGGAACCTTCTTAAATGGAATTATTCATTTAGGCAAAAAAAATTATAAAGGAGGTAGATCTGGTGAGCCCTCTGCCGAAGGAATAACTAAACAATTAATTGAGCTAGGCTTTACTAGAGGAAGGATGAAAACTGGCACACCTCCAAGACTAGACGGAAGGACTATTGACTATTCAAAAACTGAAGAGCAAGCTGGAGACAAAATGCCTGTCCGCTTTTCATATTTGACTAAAAATAAATTAACTCGCCAACATTCTTGCTATATTACCTATACGTCACCTGAAGTCCACAACATCTTAAAAAGTGGATTTAATGACTCACCAATGTTTTCAGGAAGAATAAGCGGATCAGGGCCAAGGTATTGCCCTTCAATTGAAGATAAGATTGAGAGGTTTTCTTCTAAGGAAAAGCATCAACTTTTCATTGAGCCAGAGGGAAAAGATACTATTGAAATTTACTTAAATGGGTTTTCTACATCACTACCCGAAAAAGTACAGATTGATGCTTTAAGAAAAATTAAAGGCCTAGAAAATGTTAAAATGTTCCGCGCAGGATATGCAATAGAATATGATTACTTCCCGCCAACCCAATTAAAACATACACTAGAAACTAAAATCATCAACAATCTTTACTTTTGCGGACAAATAAATGGCACAACTGGCTATGAAGAAGCAGCAGCTCAAGGTCTAATAGCTGGAATAAATTCGCATCTTAATATTAATAACCAAAATGAATTTATTCTTGCAAGATCAGACGCCTATATTGGTGTGCTAATTGATGATTTAATTACTAAAGGAACCGAAGAACCCTACAGAATGTTTACGTCAAGAGCAGAATACAGGCTTCTTTTAAGACAAGACAATGCAGATCTAAGATTAACAAAAAAAGGTTTTAAGATAGGACTTGCAACAAAAAAAAGAATTAATGCATTAAAAATCAAAGAAGAAAACACCTCGAAACTAATTAGTTTTCTGAAAAAAACAAGTGTCAAACCAGAAGAAATCAATCCTATTCTAAAAGAAAAAAACAGTTCTCCCTTAAAACAAAAAATAAAAGCAAAATCTGTTTTAGCTAGACCTCATATCAGCATTAATGACTTACGCTCTTGCTCTTTGATATCAAATTTTTTGAAACGTTTTGATTTTGCGAATGAAGTAATTGAACAGGCGGAAATTCAAATAAAATATGGAGGGTATATAAATAAAGAAAAAGAATCCGTAGCAAAACTAAAAAGGTTAGAAAACATTAAAATTGCACCAGATTTTGAATTTAACAAACTTCATTCAATATCAACTGAGGGCAGGCAAAAATTAAACGCCATTCAGCCAAGAACCATTGGTCAGGCTACAAGAATTAGCGGTGTTTCTCCATCAGATATAAATGTACTACTAATATACTTAGGCAGATGATGTTACTTGACAGATGTCCTATTTGCACAGAAAAAAACTTTATCAAAAAAATAACCTGTGTCGATCACTCTACATCTAAAGAAACTTTTACAATTGTTTCATGTGGAACATGCGGGTTTACATTTACAAATCCAAGGCCAAAAGACAAAAGTCTTGCAAAATACTATAATTCCAAAAACTACATTTCTCACACAAACTTGTCAACAGGCATGTTTAATTGGACGTATCAAATAATAAGAAAGTTCGCTATTAAATCAAAAATATCATTACTAAAAAACGTTGCCAAGAAGGGCTGGCACCTAGATATTGGATGCGGAACAGGAGAATTCTTAAATGCCTGCAGGGCTGCGGGATTTAAAACCAAAGGTGTTGAGCCTTCAGAACTCGCAAGAAGCCAGGCTATCAAAAACTATAATTTAACCGTTTCAAAAAATACTAATCTACAAGAATTTAATAACTCCCAATTTGACTCAATAAGTATGTGGCATGTACTAGAACACGTCCCAAATCTAAATCAAACACTAATAGATATTAATAGAGTTCTTTCAAAAGAAGGCAAGCTTATTATTGCAGTACCCAATATAAAAAGCTGGGATGCAAAACACTATAAGGAATACTGGGCAGCTTGGGATGTCCCAATTCATTTATGGCACTTCTCAAAAGAAACAATTACCAAACTACTAAACAAACACGGCCTTAAACTCGTAAAAGAAAAGGCAATGGTTTTTGACGCATTTTATGTGTCAGCACTTAGCGAAGAATATAAAACGGGAAGCAAGAATTTAATAAAAAGCTTTGTAGCCGGAATAATCTCAAATCTAAATGGAATTTTTACAAAAGACGGTCACTCTAGCATAATTTATGTTTTTCAAAAGAAATAAGCCAAAATAAAGCCGCCTAAGCGTCTTTCAGGCCGCTAGGCACCCAAGACACCTAAAGTTATTAAAATTAAAAACATCGACCGCGTCATAACTTGCTTGTTTTCAGTGGATTAGCGTTTTACTATGTTTTTTAGCGCTAATTTTTGTAGATTTGTAAAAAATAATAATATTCATGAAATACACGCTCCTGTTTTTAATGATAACCCTTTCAACTCAAGGATTTTCACAGTGCGACGCTCCATCTACAGTTTTTGCGTCAAATGTTAATTATTATAATGCTGAAGTAAATTGGAACACGACCTCAGGAACATATTTTTATAGAATTAGATTTAAAGTAATTGGCTCTTCCAGCTGGTCATACAAAAATAACATTGACTCTACACTAAACGAAATTCTACTTATTGACTTACTTCCCTTAAGCGATTATGTTTGGCAGATAAAATCTTATTGCGATACTACCAACACTAACACATCAAGCTGGTCAGTAACAGACACATTTACAACTAACACAAACTCATGCCCAAATACAAATAATCTTTTTACAACTAACATAAACTTTAATAACGCTGTAGCTAACTGGGATACTGTTTCTGGTGCAAATAGATATAAGTTACGATATAAAACTTTGGGAACTAGTTTGTGGTCATTTTTAGGCCCTATATACCAGCCATTAGACAGCATTACAATTCCGCTATTACAACAGAGCACATCTTATGAGTGGCAGGTGCTTACATTTCATGACAGCACCAATTTATTAGGCTCATTGTGGTCAGAAAGCGACACGTTTACAACGCCTTCTTTTGTTTATACTGCCTTTAACCCACAAGTAATGAACACATTAAGTAGTCTAGAATGCAACGTTTCATCTGATTTTTCTCTTATGGTTACACAAACAGCCTATGAACCAGATATTGGAACAAGCACAATAACATCAGATGGCGGATATTTTGACATTTCATCCATAAGCATGGGTGATTCGGTTGGCTATGCTATTATGTCAACAACATCACAAAACATTACCGCAGTATTAAGGGCAGGTATAATTGCGGGGCAAAATTATGCAATTATTAATTCGTATGATAGTGCAGGGTCATTAATAGGCTTCTTTACAATTCAAAATGATAATGGCGGAATAAAGGTAACGACCACAACACCAAACGACAATAATGATTATACGAGTGGCTATATCAGTGAGGTATTGCTAGCAAATTTATTTATTAACCCCTCAAATGCAGGCCCACTACATTTCTTTGTCGATATTGAGTCTGAGTTAAATGATCAAATCTATGACACTGACACAGTTCAGATATGGTGTAATACAAATAGCATTATAGAACAAAAAGAACAAAAAGAAATTATAGAAACCTATGACATGCTAGGCAAAAAAGTGAAAATAAGAGAAAAAAATAAGCCCTTCTTTTATATGTATAATGACGGAACAATTCAAAAAAAAATAGTTTTTGAATAAATAAAACCTACTTAAATTAAGTAGGCTTTTATTTGTGGCCTAGAGAGGATTCGAACCCCCAACCCTCAGAGCCGAAATCTGATATTCTATCCAGTTGAACTACTAGGCCATTTTGCAAAAATAAGATATCTTTTAACTCTACAATTTTTTATTAATTAAGATGTTATCTGATTGTAAAATATTATTATTGTTGAAATTATGAAAAAGCTGCTTTTACTTTTGTTGCCATTCTACATTCAGGCACAAGATGTCGCTATTGGACATTGGAAAGATTATTTGTCATACAATTCTGCCTCATATATTGCAGAAAGTAAAAATAAAATTTTTTGTGTGGCAAATAGCGGCTTATTCTACATTGATAAAAATGATGAAACAATAAATAGGCTCTCAAAAATAACCGGGCTTTCTGATATAGGCATTAAACAAGTTGCATTTTCAAATGACCTAAACATCTTAATTATTACATACAAGAACTGCAATGTTGACCTTTTAAAAAACAACCAGGTTATAAATATTTCAGACATAAAACGCAAAGAAATTACAGGTGTTAAGGAAATAAATAACATTACTATTAGAAAAGGAATTGCATACCTATCCACATCCATTGGATTAATTCTGGTTGATTTAGAAAATGAAGAAATAAAAGATACATATAGCGTAGGTGACGCAAACGGAACCTATGTAATAAATGGATGCGCCTTCTTAGGGGACTCAATAATTACAGCAACACCTCAAGGACTATTTTATGCAAATGTCAATCATCAAAATTTATCTGATTACAATAGCTGGTCTGCCTTTCAAACACAGACAAATGAAGAAACATATGACAATATTGTTTTTGGAAATGGAACTATTAATGGAGATTATTCCCATGAAATAAAAAGCATACATTATAATAACGACGCTCTAATAACAACTAAATTTGATAAAGTTGGAATTGCCAAAAATGATGGGACATATAACGAAATAAGTCATTTAAAATTTGAAAACATATTATATGCTTTAAATGATGACGAAAATATTATTTGGGTCGCAGATTCTGTAAATGGTATTTTGAAGTTTTCAAATTTAGAATATCAAGAAAGCTTTATTCCATCAGGACCAGTTCGAAATGAAATTTATAGCTTAGAATATGAAGAAAACAAACTATATCATTGCCATGGCGGGCATGCTAATTTTGGAACAAACTCCTTAATTAATAATGGTGTATCAATAAAAAACAATTATGATGATTGGATTAATTATGATAGATACAAATTAGGAAATGCCAGGGACATATTAGAAGTTGCTGTTAATAATGGAGTTGAATATTATGCTTCCTGGTACCACGGAATACCGCAAATGAAAGATGGTGAGCTAGTAATAAAACATGGCCATCAAAACACTAATGGAGTATTAGACACCTGCTGGTATTCAAACAATAGAATTCGTATCTCAGATATCAAGTTTGATTCTGATGGAAATATGTGGGCTCTAAGCTCAGAAGTAAATCATCCATTAGTGCTAAAAACCAAAGAAAACAATTGGTATGCATACAGCATGAATCAAAATCAAGTTAGCCTTTTCTTCGATGATTTGCTAATTGATAGTTATAATCAAAAGTGGGGTGTAATAGGCCGGGGGAATGGGTTGTTTGTTTATGATGATAATGGTACTTATGATAATATAAATGATGATCAATATAAATTATTAAATACTAACATTGGTCATGGAAATTTGCCCTCAAATCAAACGTATTGTTTAGCTGAAGATTTAGATGGAGAAATCTGGGTAGGAACAGACAGGGGTGTAACTGTTTTTTATGATCCAGCAGCAATCTTTTCTAGCTATAATTTTGATGCTCAACAAATTCTTATAACAGAAGGCAGTTATGGCCAATATCTTTTAAGTGAAGAACGGGTTAAGTGTATTGCTGTTGATGGGGCAAATAGAAAATGGATTGGAACAGAAAAATCAGGAATATTCTTGCTTTCTGAAGATGGTTTGCAGCAAATCTTACACTTTACAGAAAATAATAGCCCATTATATTCGAATAACATTGTAGATGTCGCTATAAATCATGAAAATGGAGAGGTTTTTATTGGAACTAGTAAGGGGTTAATCTCGTACAGATCAGACGCCACAATTGGAGCAGTTAAGCAGGCAGAAACACATGTGTTTCCAAACCCTGTTAAAGAGAATTATACTGGAGTCATTACAATAAGTAAATTAGTGACAAATGCTAATGTAAAAATAACAGATGTGGGTGGCAATTTAGTTTTTGAAACTATTGCAAATGGTGGACAGGCAATATGGGACGGAACTAATAAAAACAAAACTCGGGTCTCCACTGGAGTTTATTTAGTCTTTAGCACGGACAAATATGGAGAAGAGAAAGTTGTAAGCAAAATTCTATTTATTAAATAATGAAATATAAAAGCCGAGCAATTACTCTGACTTATATAAAACATGGTGACAGCTCAATTATTGCAAAATTATTTACTGAAAAAAAAGGACTGCAAACGTTTATTGTTAAAGGGGTAAGGTCGAAAAAACCAAAAAATAGCATATCTTTTTTTGAGCCCTTAAAACAGCTAAGAATAAATGCTCGACACAAGCCCAAAAGCTCATTGCAGTACTTAGATGAAATTAGACTAGAAAATAACATTGTTGCTTTAAAAAAGAATATGTATAATATTTTTACTTCAGTATTTATAGCTGAGGTAAGCTCAAAAATTTTACAAGAGAATGAAACAAACCAAGCCTTATTTGCTTTCTTATGGGGTACAGCAAAGACTTTGTCTTTTGAGAATAAGAGTAATGCAAACTATGTGCTTGTATTTATGTTAAACCTATCTCGATATTTGGGTTTTTACCCATCTACTTCTGAAATACAAAAACCTTTTTTCAATCTAGAGAGGGGGGTGTTTTCGGATCGGCTAACAAGTCTAGATATTTGCATGAATAAGAAAAATACTCTATATCTAAAGGCTCTTATAAAAAATGAGCCAATTAATATTCCTCAAAATGATAAATCTATTTTATTACATAAACTAATTAGGTATTATAAACTTCATCATTATAATATAGAAAACGTCAAATCCCACATAATAATTGAATCATTAAGACTATGAAAAAGTTAATTGTTCTTTTTTTAATTTGCTCTACTAAAAGTTTATTTTCACAACAAATTCTTATAAAAGACAGCCTGCTAGATGTGGTTCTTGAAAATGTAACTCTAACACAACAAAATCTTGGCAAGGTAAGTGATAAAAATGGCGTAGTAAATATTAGTCAGTTTAATAATTCTGAATTAATAACAATATCACACCTTACTTATCATTCAAAAAAAATAAAAAAGACAGATATTGGAAGTGTTATATTATTGAGGCCAAAAATAAAAATGCTCCCAACTATAGTCCTAAATGAGGATACAAAAATGCCTCTTTCAGAAAAATATAATCTCTTTAAAATAAATCCAGCAGAATCTATACTTCTAAATATCTCTGCGTCGGATTTATTAGCTAGCAACTCTTCAGTTTTAGTTCAAGAGAGTCAATCTGGTGGGGGGAGTCCAAATTACAGAGGAATGGAGGCTAATAGGTTGCTTTTAGTAGTAGATGAAATATCGCTAAATAATTCAATATATAGAAGCGGGCACCTGCAAAGCTCAGCTACTATTAATCCTTTTTTTATTGAAAGTGTTAATTTATTATCAGGACCCGCATCAGTAGCGTATGGCAATGGGGCAATGGGAGGGGCTCTTCTATTCAAAACAAAAAATAATAGCCGAAATGAAAATGGAATTCAAATACACCAACAATACGAAACTAGCAGTAACACGGTTGTTTTTAGTTTTCTAAGTAAATATACAAAAGGAAAGGGGGCCCATTTATCAGCCGTTTCAATAAAATCTGCCGGAAACCTGAAGATGGGAGAAAATCGAAAGCATAACTATAACAACTGGGGAAATGAAGAAATTATAACAAATGGAGAAGAACAGCTCTTTACGGCATATAATCAATTAGATTTACTACACAAAACAAATTATCAAATAGGCCAAGAGAATCAACTCTCTTTTAACACTCAATATTCAACATCTTCAAATATAAATAGATTCGACAAACTAAATGACTACAAAGAAAATTTGCCAAAATATAAAAAATGGTATTATGGACCTCAAAATAGGTTTTTGCAGAGCATCTCTTTATTAAACAAGAGCCCTCACTTACTTTTTGAAAAAATTAAAACTACATTCTCATATCAAAATGTACGAGAATCAAGACATAAACAACTGATGAATGAGAGTCTTATTAACAACAGAAATGAAAACGTAAATATCTATGATTTGCTAGCGGACTTTCAAAAAACAATTCTAAGATCAAAAATAACATACGGGGCAGGATATAGAAGGCAAGATGTTTTTTCCTTAGCTAACCTCACTAATAAAAATGGAAATAGCTTCTATAATACAACACGATATCCTGATGGAGGAACGTTAGTTCAAGACTACTTTATATATAGCCAAATGATTTTACCAGTCAGCAAAAAAACAGATATAGTAATAGGGGGCAGGCTGAATACAAATTATTTAACAGCAAATTTTGAAGACACCTCAACATACCAGCTTCCTTTTTCAACTATTAATAATAAAAACCTATCTTTTGTAAATTCAATATTATTAACTTATAAAGCCACAAATCAAATTACAATTAATACGTCATATTACAATGGATTTAGAAATCCAAATATTGACGATATTGGCAAAGTCTTTTCTAAAAACAGCAACTATGTCGTAATTCCAAATGCAAATTTAGAACCAGAATATTCTACTAATTTAGAAATAAGCATAGATTATTCAAATAAGAAGACACAGTTACAAATACAGCTTTTTAACACAGATATCGACAATGCAATAAGCAGACAGTTTGCAAGCATTAATGGTATAGACAGTTTAGAATATGACGGACAAATGATGCGTGTACAAACAAACAAAAATATTTCTTCAGCTAACATCAAAGGAATTAACTTCAACTCAAATTATTATTTTACTAATTCATTAATTGTTAGTGCCCAGTACAATTATATAATAGGCCTAACTTTTGATAATCGGCCTTTATCTCATATTCCTCCTATAAATGCAAAAGTTGAAGTTGTTTATAAAGCTGATAAGCATTCTATTTCTTGCTATAGTGATTATAATGCTTCAAAAAAAGCTGAAGATTATGATGATGCAGGTGTCGACAACCTTGACGAGGCTACCATTGAAGGGAATCCTATGTGGTATACTCTAAATATCGCTTACCGAAAAATCATTGATAAAAATCTAACCTTGAGCTGTGGGGTAAAAAACATTATGGATATACATTATAAAACTTTTGGCTCTGGGATAAGCGCTAGCGGTAGAAATTTTATCATATCTTTGCAAGCTAACTTATAAACTATGTGTAGACTATTATTGCTTCTTTTTGGTTCATTTTTATCCCTTTCCTTGTCATCTCAAATCTGGCAAGATAATTTATTAAAGGCTAACCCTAACGCAACAATTGCAGACAAACTTGAGGCATTTGAAGCTTATAGGGCATCACACCCTTATATCAAAGGAAATGGCTATAAACCATACGCTCGTGAATTAGACTTTATAGCTCAAAGAATAAGCAACAACAACACTTTTAAAGCTAACTCCTTATATATTGAATGGGAAAAAGAGCAAGAAAAATATGCTTTTTCTAAAACACAATCTACAGCAAATTGGGTAGCTAAAGGTCCAATTAATACTCCTATTATTTTATCTAACGGAAAAAATAGAGGAAATGGAAGGATAAATTGTATTGCTTTTGATCCAATTGACGCTGATATAATTTGGGTTGGTTCTCCTGCTGGAGGATTGTGGAAATCAATTGATGGAGGAGATAGTTGGTCTACAAATACTGATGATCTTCCCGTGCTTGGAGTTTCTCATGTCGCTATTGATCCTAACAATACTCAAATAATGTATATTGTAACGGGAGATGCTAATGCTACTGACACATATAGCATTGGGATTCTCAAATCTACCGATGGGGGAGGAACTTGGAATACAACTGGATTAAGCTATACTGTTGAGCAAGAAAAAACAGTAAATAAAGTTATTATTAACCCTGTCTTTTCCGATAGTCTATATGCTGTTACAAATTCAAATATTATGATAAGCGCAGACGGAGGTAATACTTGGAGCACTTCTGGAAGTATAGGAAGATGGCGTGATATCGAGTTAAAACCAAATAATAGAAACGTATTATATGCCGTTAAGCAATCAAGCGGTTCAAGTAATGTTTACAGATCATCAGATGGTGGTGCAAATTGGATGATTGTAGACAATGGAATTAGTGGTACTAGATACAGGCCTTTAATTGCCGTTACTCCAGACAATCCTGAAGTTGTTTATGCTCTTTTTACAGATGCTCAATATAATTTTCATGGCCTATATAAATCTTCTAATTCTGGTGATAGTTGGATTTTGCAATCAGACAATCCAAATATTTTAGGAAGAAACACGGATGGTTCATCTACAGGAAATGGTCAGGCATGGTATGATTTAAGTCTAGGGGTCGCAACAAATAATGAAAATTTAGTCTATGTCGGTGCAATTAATTTATGGAGATCTGATGATTCTGGAAATAATTGGGATATTGATGGAAGTAGTGGGAATGGCTCTAATTATAGTTATATGCATGTAGACCAACATGCATTTGAATTTAATCCTCACACTCATGTTGCATATGCTGGAAATGATGGTGGTTTTTACAAATACCGAGATGATCTAAACTCCTGGGTAGAAAAATCAGATGGCCTTGAAATATCACAGTTTTATAAATTAGGCCTATCCAGATCAAATCCAGCTAGATTAGTGGCAGGAGCTCAAGACAATGGAACTGAAATGTTAACGGGTACTGTTTGGGATGCAATTAGAGGTGCAGATGGCATGGAATGTGCAATTGATCATTATGATGATGATATTATTTATTCATCTTCTCAATATGGTGGTCTAAAAAAAAGTTATAATGGAGGAAATAATTGGGACAATATAAAGCCCGTAAGTTATGAGGGAGCATGGGTTACTCCATATGCTATACACGCAAATAACAACAACTTAATTGTGGTTGGCTATGACGAAGTATACCGTTCAACATCTGGCGGTGCTGTTTGGGACTCTGTATCTTACAACGTAAGCAATGGACAGTCTCTTCGAACAATTGCACTGGCCCCCTCTAATGAAGATTATATCTATGCCGCATCATATAGCTGGATTAAACTAACTAAAGATGCAGGAAACACATGGACTAATATTAGATGGGGATTACCCAATTATAGTATTACTGATATTACTGTAGCTAATAATAATGCTGACAGGGCATGGGTTACTTTTTCTGATTACAATAATATTCACAAGGTTTATGAAACAACCGATGGGGGAAGTACTTGGTTTAATATCTCTGGTAATAATTTGCCAGGGCTTCCGGTCAATTGTATTGTATATCAAAAGGGTGCTAATGATGATTTGTATATTGGAACAGATATTGGAGTTTATTATACAAACAATACCCTTTCTGAATGGGTGCCCTTTAATGACGGGCTACCTAATGTTATTATAAAAGAGCTAGAAATACATTACGATAATGGCACAATTAGCGCAGCAACGTTTGGCAGAGGTGTTTGGGAAAGCCCTTTAAATACCTTGTCAACAAATATTAATGATATAGAACAACTCTCTTTCTCTATTTATCCTAATCCAGCAAAAAACCAAATAACAATCAGCTCTAATTCTCCAAACATCACAACTAATATTGTAGCTCTTACTGGTGAGAAAATAGTTACCTCAACATCAAAAGTTATTAATACTAATGCTTTAAAATCAGGATGCTATATTGTTGAAGTAAATAGCAATAACATTATTGCTAGAAAGAAATTGATTATAAGATAGCTTCAAACTCTTTTATGTACTTTCTTTTTCCGCTTTGAGGTGCAAAAACAAGCCCTACATTTATAACTATTTGATTCTTAATGAAATATGTTTTTATAAGAAAAGGACCGCCCATAAAACCATTCTCTAGCCTCCAAAGACCCCTATAAATATTGTCTAAATAATAAGGAAGAAATTCTGTCTCTATTCTAACAAAACTACCTTCTTTTTCACCAACAAGATACCTTGAAAAAATACTGTCTGTTTTTTGTAGAACTTCTGCCTGGAGATTTGTAGATTCTGGAACAAACGAAAAGGTGATAATGTTTTTTATTTCATCTGAATTGTCTGGATCGTAATGAGCCCAAAACAACAAACTGTCGTTCTTAATTACTTCATACTCCACAGGTACAATGCAATCGATTCCAAAGTTATTAAAAAGGGTTTTTTCTATATCTTTCTGTGAAGATCTTCGTAAAAGAGTTCTTTTATGTTGGACCTCTTTTAAAACAAATATTGATCTTATCTCCGTTATTTCTTTTAATAATTTTTCTGTATTAGCATCCCATTTTAAATGTGCAACAACTTGATTAATCGCCCATTTATTTTTTTGAATAGAATATCCTCCACTTTCACTTATAATCAAAATATTCTTATGGGTCCTAAGTATCGATTTAAACTCTCTATGATTTACTTGTACCGTTCTGAATAATAATTCATTCTGATTAATTCCTTCTATGCTTTTACCAAATGTATTTTGCACTAAAGAGTCGATCTTTTCATGCCACAATTTATCCTCAACAACACAAATAATCTCAGCATCAGAACCTGTTGCAACCGGCAGAGTCTTTATACTACCTTTACAGCCAATTAGAATGCACGAAAATAAAAAAAGATAGCGCATTAAGTTATGGGTAAAATAATTTTAGTTCCTGGCCTTAAATTATCACTCTCTAAATTATTTAGTGATTTTATTTTCCAAATACTTAGGCCTTTATGTTTTTGCGCAATCCCCCATAAAGTATCCCCCTTTTTTATAATATATTCATTTTTAAGAAGCTTGTCATCTTCGGGTTCTAATTTAATATTCTTTTTTACATAAATCACTAGCTTGTTACCTATATCAAGATCTGTTGTTCTAAGGTTGTTCCACTTTTTTATTTCATAAATACGAACACCATGCTCTTTTGCTATCCTTCCTAGATAGTCTCCCTTTTTAACACTATAAACAATCCTATCTTCATCAATAAGAATTTCCTTGTTTTCTACTGCATCAATAAACATATAATTTGACCCTTCATTATTTAAGAAATCTTTAACCGCAAATAAGGGCAGCACAAGTGTTGATGCCTCTGGATAAATTTCTTTTTTAAAAGATGGGTTCAAATAATTAATCGTGGCTTTGTTGACACACAAAAGCTTTGTAAGTGTTTTTATATCTACTTGTTTTTTGAGTGTCAAGGTGTCTGTTTTTCCGACATTAATTTCTGGCGTTTGAATATAAATATCATGCTCATCAGAGTAATTCATCATATAATTTACAGCAATAAATTTTGGAATATATTCTCTAGTCTCTTTTCTAAGATGGGGATATAAGTCCCAAAAACTATAAGAACCTACAGAATTAATTTTTTTTTGCAAATATCCTGGACCTCCATTATACGCTGCTAATACCAAATTCCAGTCGCCAAATAAATCATATAATTTGCAAAAATAAGCACAAGCTGCTTCAGTTGATTTATAGGGGTCTTGTCGCTCATCAATATAAGAGGTCACGTTAAGGCCAAATTGTTTGCCTGTTAAATACATAAACTGCCACAATCCAGTAGCTCCAGATCCAGATCTAGCTTTTGGATTTAGTGCAGACTCAACTATTGCTAAATATTTTAACTCTAGAGGTAGCTCGTATTTATCTAATTGCTGTTCAAAAAGTGGAAAATATAAATCCTTTACACCCTGCATTCTTGAAATTAAACTTTTATCTTTTTCTAAATATCTCTTAATAATTGGCTCTACCTTTTCATTATATGATAAATCCATAGGAGTATTTAGATCAAGGACTCTTAATCTTGCTTCATAAATATTTAACGGCTTTTCCATTTCTAATGAAACCGTGTCAATTATGTCTAATCTATAATTTGCATTAACATTAGCAAATAATAGGGTAAATCCTATAAAACAAAAAATTCTCATAAAACAAAATTGGCAAAAACAAACTCATTAATAGCAATATCTACAATACAATTATTAACGCTTATTTGTTAACGAATATTATTATTTTTGCATAAGCAACGATATTTAGTACCTTTGTGTTAGTTTATGAATGAAATAAAAAAATATCCGCAAGGAAAATTATTAAGCAAGATTAATAGTCCAGCTGATTTAAGAAAATTGAAAAAAAATCAATTACAACAAATCAGCGATGAAGTTAGGCAGTATATTATTGATATTGTTTCAGAAAAAGGCGGTCATTTTGGAGCAAGCCTTGGTGTTGTTGAGCTGACTGTTGCGCTACATTATGTTTTTAATACGCCGCAAGATCAACTTGTTTGGGATGTTGGTCATCAAGCATATGGCCACAAAATATTAACTGGTCGCAAGGAGAGATTTCCTTCTAATAGAATAAAAAATGGATTAAGTGGGTTCCCTAAAAGATCAGAAAGTGTTTATGACACTTTTGGTGTTGGGCACTCCTCAACTTCTATTTCTGCAGCTCTTGGCATGGCAGTTGCATCAAAAAAAGATGGAAAGGATAAAACACAGCATATTGCAGTTATAGGTGACGGTTCTATGACTGCTGGAATGGCGTTTGAGGCCTTAAATCATGCTGGAGCTGAAAACACAAATTTACTTGTTATACTTAATGACAATTGCATGTCAATTGACCCTGCAGTTGGAGCGCTAAAAGAATACTTAACTGATATCTCTACATCTCAAACATACAATAGAGCTAGAAATAAGATTTGGAAAATTCTTGGAAAATTAAGTAGGTTTGGGCCAAATGCCCAAGCAGTCGCAAAAAAAATTGAAGGAGCTGTTAAAACAACAATACTAGGAGAAAGCAACTATTTTGAATCTTTGAATTTCAGATATTTTGGTCCTATTGATGGACACAACCCCAAGCATTTAGTAACAGTACTAAATGATTTAAAAGATATTCCTGGGCCTAAAATTTTACACTGCCTCACAGTAAAAGGGAAGGGGTATACCCCTGCTGAGAAAGGGGACACTACAAAGTGGCATGCTCCTGGAGTTTTTGACAAAGAAACAGGCAAAATAGTAAGTGCAAAAAAGAAAAAAGTTCCGCAAAAATATCAAGATATTTTTGGAGAAACAATTGTTGAGTTAGCAAAAGAAAACGAAAACATTGTTGGAGTAACGCCTGCAATGCTTACTGGAAGCTCGCTAAATCGTATGATGAAAGAGATGCCAGATAGAACTTACGATGTTGGTATTGCAGAACAACATGCTGTAACATTTTCAGCAGGTATGGCAACTCAAGGCAAGATCCCTTTTTGTAATATCTACTCAACTTTTATGCAAAGAGCTTATGACCAAGTAATTCATGATGTTGCATTGCAAAATCTTAATGTTATTTTTTGCTTAGACAGGGGAGGGGTCGTTGGTGCTGATGGAGCTACCCATCATGGTGCTTTTGATATTGCTTTTTTTAGGTGTATTCCAAATATGATTGTTTCAGCTCCCATGAATGAACAAGAATTAAGAAACTTAATGTATACTGCTCAGCTTCCTAATCAAGGGCCGTTTTCAATTCGCTACCCAAGGGGTAGTGGGGTAATGTTAAACTGGGAAACGCCTTTTGAAAAAATAAAAATTGGAAAAGGGAGAAAGATTCACGAAGGAGAAGAGATGGCTATTTTATCTTTGGGTCATCCTGGAAATTTTGTTGAAAAAGCGCAAGAGGAGTTTAAAAAGGAGGGGTTAAGCATTGCTCATTATGACATGCGTTTTGCTAAGCCTCTTGATGAAAACTTGCTTCATTATGTTTTTAAATCATTTGACAAAATCATCACAGTAGAAGACGGTTGCCTACAGGGAGGATTTGGCTCTGCTATTCTAGAGTTTATGGCTAATAACAACTACTCTTGTACTGTAAAAAGACTTGGAATACCTGATCAATTTATACACCATGGCACGCAAGAAAGTCTACATAAAGAATGCGCTTATGACACAAATTCTATTATTAAGGCTGTTCATGAAGTGCTTGCAAAAAATTATATTTCTCAAGTAGGGTAGTCTTAGCCCGTCAAAAATAATCTGTGTATTGAAATTAAAAAAATATCAACTTTATATATCTTTGCCTTAATCAGCAAAAAATACCCCATAAATGAAAATTAAAAAACTTCTTAAATCAGAAGCAACTAATGAGCGTGTTAATATAAAAGGGTGGGTTAGGAATAAAAGAGGTAGTAAAAGCGTCTCTTTTATTGCTTTAAATGACGGCTCAACAATCAATAATATTCAAGTAGTTCTGGAAGAAAATACTTTTTCGGAAGACTTCATGAAAAAAATAACAACTGGATCTTGTCTCATTATTGAAGGGGTATTAGTTCCTTCAAAAGGTAGTAAGCAGTCAATAGAGGTTCTGGCTAAAAAAATTAAGATTGCAGGAGAGGCTGATGTAGAGGAGTATCCGTTACAGCCAAAAAAACATTCATTAGAGTTTTTAAGAGAAAAAGCTCATCTGCGTTTCAGAACAAATACTTTTTCTGCAGTTTTCAGATTAAGACACGCTCTTACTTTTGCTGTTCATAAATTTTTTAATGATAACGGTTTTTTTAGCCTTCATACGCCAATTATTACAGCAGCAGATGCTGAAGGGGCTGGAGAAATGTTCCAAGTTACAACCCTTAACTTAGAAGATTTGCCAAAAAATAAGGAGGGGAAAATTGATTTTGGAAATGATTTTTTTGGGAGCAAAGCAAACCTTACGGTCTCAGGTCAATTAGAAGCAGAGCTCGGGGCTTTAGGCCTAGGACAAGTATATACTTTTGGGCCAACATTTAGAGCTGAAAATTCAAATACCTCAAGACACTTGTCAGAATTTTGGATGATTGAGCCCGAATTAGCCTTTGCGAATCTACATGAATGCATCAATTTAGCTGAAGAATTTGTTAAATATTGCATCAAATATTGCATTGATAATTATGCTGATGACTTACAATTTCTAAATAAAAGATTAGCTGATGAAGAAAACAAACTTAAAAAAGAAGAGCGGTCTGAGATGGGACTTCTTGAGCGATTGCAATTTGTATTAGAAAATGATTTCATAAGAATCACTTATAGTGAAGCTATTGATATTCTTAAAAACTCTAAGCCAAATAAAAAGAAAAAATTCAAATACTTAATTGATGGGTTTGGAGCTGACCTACAATCAGAACACGAAAGATATTTAGTAGAAAAAAAATTTAAAAGACCTGTTGTAATCACAGATTATCCAAAAGCAATTAAAGCATTTTACATGCGTGTAAATGACGACAATAAAACTGTAAAAGCGATGGATATACTGTTTCCAGAAATTGGTGAAATTATTGGCGGATCTCAAAGAGAGGAAAGGCTTGAAAAATTAAAAAGTAGAATGGACGAAATGGATATTTGTCAAAAAGAGTTGTGGTGGTACTTAGAAACCAGGAAGTTTGGAACATGTCAACATGCAGGATTTGGATTAGGTTTTGAAAGGCTTATTATGTTTGTTACTGGAATGAAAAATATACGTGACGTTATTCCATTTCCAAGAACTCCACAAAACGCTAATTTTTAATGACTAAACAAAGGTTACAGCAAAAGCAAAAGCAAAAACTGAGCGCTAAACAGATTCAGTTTTTAGGGCTCTTGCAAATACCTATTGTTTCACTAGAAAAGAGAATTGAAGAAGAGATAGAAGAGAATCCTGCGCTAGAAGAAGAAGAAGAAGAAGAACAACAGCATTATTCTTCATATAAAACCAATAATTATGAACACTTTCAAATAGAAGACAAATTAGAAAGTCTTACAGATCATCTTTCAAAGCAGTTAGTTGGATCAGAATTATCTGATAATAGTTTGTTTTTAGTAAAGTATATCATTAACAGTCTTGATGATAATGGTTTTTTAAGTAGAGATCTATACTCGTTAAGTAGTGACCTCCTAACTGGAAACAATCTCTCAGTAGAGGAGTCAGAATTAAATTCAGCACTAAAAACTGTTCAGTCTTTAGAGCCTTATGGGGTTGGTGCTGCTAATTTACAAGAATGTCTTCTAATTCAATTAAAGCGACTATTTCCAATTAACAAAGTCGCTTATGAAGTTATTTCGATGCATTACACCGCCTTTAGTAATAAGAATTATGAGTACTTAGTAAGGGAACTCAAAATTAAAAAAGATGAATTAAAAGAAATATATAGTTTAATAGAAAGCTTAAACCCAATTCCTTCAGCAGGATTTTCAAAAAACAATCATTCTAATGAATATATTTATCCTGACTTTAAGGTTGTCATTCATAACAATAATCTAGAATTACTACTTACTAAAAGTAGCTCTAGAGGAGTAACTATTAGTAAATACTACTCTGAGCTTCTTGAAAAAACTGAAGACACTAAAACTAAGGTCTTTTTAAAGGAAAGAGTTGAAAAAGCAGAGTGGTTTAAGGAATCCATAAAAAAAAGACAAGAAACACTAAAAAAAGTTATGTCTGCAATAATTCAATTGCAAAAGAAATACTTTATTAGCGGCCATGAAAATGATTTAAGACCTATGAGGCTTGCTGACGTAGCAAGTATTGTCAAAATGGATATCTCCACCATTTCAAGAGTAAGTAACTCAAAATATATAGAAACACATTTTGGAACTTTTAAGGTAAAAGAATTATTTTCTGAAGCATATAGAAAAAATAATGGTGAATTTATTTCAACAAATGAAATTAAAAACTCTTTGCTAGAAATTATCAGCTCTGAAAACAAAAAAGCGCCCTTTAACGATGATCAACTTGCTAACTTATTAGGAAAAGAAGAATATGATATTGCTCGAAGAACTGTGGCTAAATATAGGGAGCAACTAGGAATCGAAACTGCAAAATTAAGAAGAAAATTATAATGCGATTATCAAAAATAATTTCAGTGGTTCTTCATCCAATATTTATGCCATTTATTACGCTTAAACTTACCTTATTTTTAATTCCTGAAATTCAATTTATAATAGCGCCATACTTAAATTTTATTACATTAAGTGTTATTATTTCTACTATAATAGTTCCGCTAATTTTAATTTTATTTTTTATCCAGATGGGGTGGGTAAAATCATTAGAAATGGATAATTATCAAGAGAGATCAACCCCGTTAATATACTGCTCTTTATCAATGTTTATTGGATATCAATTTGTTGATTCATTTTTAGTGTTTGCTCCAATAATAAAAGCCGAATTTTTCGGAGCAATTATCATTATTAGTATTGCTGCTCTTATTTCAAGATTCTGGAAAATAAGCTTACATATGTTAGCAATAGGAGGGCTTACGGGTGCACTTATCAGTTTGCATTTTTTATACGAAGGGATTACTTATTTCGTGATTATTGCAATTATAACTTCTGGAGTGTTAGGGATATCTAGAATTAATGAAAATGCCCACAATTATTCTCAAGTATACACAGGATTTCTTATCGGCCTTAGTATAGAGCTAACAACTATGCTACTTTTTTAGTATTACTTTAACGATTTCAACTTTTCTCTCTAACATTGCCTCTAGGCTATAAACTGATTCTGAAATATCATTAGGATTGTCGCTTGTACTTAGCGGGGCCTTGCTCTCTCCTAATGGTAATTCTACAACTGAAAGCTGGTGAGAATCTAAATACTTTACAAGTGTTGAGTTTTGATAAATTTTAATAAAATTGATAACACTTTGAATTCGTCTTTGAGATAAATCAATATTGTATTCAAATTTATGTAAGGGGCTCGCATATCCTCTAAGCTGTAATTCAATAGTTTTTCCTAGTTTTAATTCTTTAGTTAGGCCGTCTAATAGCTTAATAAGCCTATTATAATTGTACTTCAAATTGCTCTCAAAAAAATCAATTAGGCTATTATTCTGATCATTATATTCATCTTGTTTCTTAAAGTATGACACATAACATTCTTTATAATTAGTTCTAGTTGATAGATCTACAGTAGTGTAATCAGGTTCATCATTATGAAAATAAAGGGTTATCATTTTGAACTTTTCCCAATTATATTGCTCTTTAATTGTGTCAAGAGAAAATTTCCTAAATGAAAAAATATCATTACAACAATACTCATTATTCTTATACCTAGCCCCCTTTCGATTAGAAGAAAAATATCCGTTGTCCTTATCATAAAAAACCAAATACATTTCATCCTCTTTTGAATTAAGAGCTGTTACGTTTTCTACTTTATTCCATAAATTTAATCTTCCTAAAGAACGATAAACATCAAACCCCCCAACCCCCCCCTCTCGATTAGAAGAAAAATATAATTTATTCTCAAAAACATTAAAAAATGGTGTAATCTCATCTGAAGAAGTATTAATGGTAGAGCCGGCGTTAATTGGCACTCCAAAATTTCCGTCAACATCAATGATGCTTAGCCAAATATCTAGCCCGCCAAAACCTCCTTGACGGTCTGAAACAAAGTATAAAACTTTTTGATTTTTATGATTAGTTAAATTTCCTTGAATATTTTTTTTGCCAATATTATTTATTGTGTTGATTTTTGAGAAATTTCCTTCAGAGAAAAAAATTAACTTGCAATTTTCGTCTAAATCACAAAAAGAAAAAATAGCCTCATTATTATTCAAAAAACAAATATCTCCAGTGTTGAATTTTTCTGAATTAAATTGAGAGTATCCCGTCCTTTTCCATTTATTTCTTTTTTTTCTGGCTAAATAAATTGATGACTGGTAATTATTTTCTTCAGTCATTGCTGTGTAGTATGCTGAAGAATCATTAAATTGAAAAAAATTTAAATCTGCACCATAAGTGTTAATTGGACCATCTAGATGTTCAATGTTTACAGTAGATTGGGATAGCCCAAAAAGTGGAATCAAAAAGAAAAAGCTCAATCTCTTCATTATAGATATTTTGGACAAATATTTGTTTCTGTTTTCTTAATTAACTTTGAAATACTCCATTCATACGCCAAAGACACTTCAAGCCCTCCTTTATAATCACTTGCAGCGCTTAAAGATGAAATATTTATATCGTACGAAATCATAGCCTCAAAATTATCAATCTTTATGCCAAACTCTGAAATTATTGCATCATTCTTTCTGTTAAATAATCCGGCCCTCAAAACTATAGTTTCTAAGTGGGATTTGTTATATAAGTAATTAGCCCTTAATCCAGATATCAGCTCATTAAATTTGTCTTGTTTTGAATAATATATTGTTGGCTTGATTTGGAGCTTATTATTAAAATAATAAATTACTGATATATGTTGTTTAGAATTTATTGGTAGTTGAACATTATTGCTGCCTAGTAATGTTTGATTTGGTTTGTTTAAATGAAATAATGACACCCCAGAAACAATAGTTGTAGATTTGTTAAGCTCATGCTCATAAACCCCCCCAATTGCTACATCAAAGAAGTCTATCGTTTTGTTCGAAATATTTTCGTTTTCATTAAAGACCAATGTTGAATAGTCTATTGACCTTTGATATGCTCCGAAAAGTATTCCAAAGGATATGCTTTTAATATTATTTAATTTTAACTTATATGAAAATGAGGATGTCAGTCCGTTGGTTTTAAAGCGTGAGTCTCCAGCTATATCGTCTAAAATCTGAAGACCAAAAGAAAGGTCTTTGATAATGTTTTTTGCCTCGAAAGAAAGTGAAAAAGTATTAAACGGAACACTTACACTTTGCCATTGGGACCTCCTTTGTAGTTGAACTTTATAATCACCATCCTGAAAGCCTATTAAAGCTGGGTTAATTAATGCTTTGGTCTCATTAAACTGTGAGAAATGAACATCTTGAGAAAACATTCTATTACATAAAAACAAAAAAAATGATATTATCAAAAAGCGTATCATCTAATTAAAGTTATGTTTCCTTTATGAAAAAGTTTTTTTGCTCCAACACAACTAATTTCTAAATAAAAATCAAAGACTTGAGGAGGTAGCGCCTCTCCTCTAAAACTTCCGTCCCATGAGCTGTTAGTAATATTTTCCGACACATATACTTTTTGACCGAGTCTATTGAAAATTTCAAGCTTAAACTCTGTTATTACTTGATCCTTGTCGTTAATAAAATATTTGTCGTTTACACCATCACCATTTGGAGAAAAGGCAGTTGGTATTTTGATGTTTTTATCATCACAAAAAACATTCTTTATGTTGATAAAAATAGAGTCTTTATTAATACATCCAAAATTATTAGTTATTTCAAATATTTGCCACCCCTCATTGTTTACTTCGATAAAGCGATTATATATAGAGTCTGTAGAAATAACTGTTACCAATATATTATCTCCTTCATTAGCTACGGTATCTGAAGCCCATAAGCTATCAATATAAGGATAGGGGTAAACATTAACAAAAATAGAATCTGTTAGAATACACGAGTTAGAGTTTAGGACTTCAACTGAATACCATCTAGAAGAGTCAGGATTGTCAACTAATATTGACGTGGTTTCTGTAAATCCAGTCCAAAAATAAGATGTAATTGGCAATAATTGATTACTATTATTCACTTCAACTAAAACTGAGTCTCCTTCGCAAATATCATTTGCAACCATATTAATATTCGTAATATCAGAAGTAATGGTGACGCTGTCGATTTGTTCGCAAACTCCATTTTTAACTTTTATGTAAAAAGTACCTGCAGAAAAAACAACTAAAGAATCTAATAGGCCTAAAGTATCCGTAAAATTGTGATTTGAAGACCATAAAACTGAAGTAACGTCTACAGAAAATGTTGCAAATATTTGGACTGAATCATTACAAAATGTTATGCCAGAACTTAGCTGCAATTGCAGGTTGTTGTTAGTCGATATGTTTACACTATCTACCTTATCACAATTACCGTCAGAAACCCTAACATAGTACATTCCTGCTGAAGAAATGCTTAGTAAATTGTTAGTGCTTAATATGTTAGAAAAATCTTCTAAATTAGACCAGATTATAGAGTTTACATTATTAGAAAAAGTTGCCTCTAAAATAAGCGGAGGACTACAAAAAACAGTGTCTTTACCTGCATTCACATCTAAAGAAGAAATAGTAATTTTTTGTAACAAGGTGTCCATACAGTTACCATTAGAAATAATAAGCTGGTATTCAGTGTCTGTGTTAGAGTTACAAAAAGGATTTGGAGAGTTGGGAGCGCTAAGATTTGTTGCGGGACTCCAAGAATATGTAATGGAAGGATCATTAAATGGAAGTAATCCAATCTGTGTTTTTTCATTGGGACATTTAACAATCTCTTGTATTGTATCTAAAGAATTAGATAATATATATACCTGTTTGATGATCGTATCTGAAATGTTGCAAGCGGTAATATCTGTAGCTATAAGTTTAACCTCATATATTCCGCTTTGTGTATAATTATGCGTTGGATTTGTATTGCTAGAATTTAATCCATCTCCAAAATCCCAAATGTAAGTTGTATTAGGACTTGCGAGGCTTGAATTTTCGAAATATATACTTGTATCGCAGCTAACCCAAGCTGCTTCAAAATCTGCAATAACCATAGAAAAATCAAAATTAAACTTAAATACTCCATTGTTGCAATTTATACTATTGTTAATAGGAGATACCGCCCCAGGATTTGGCTCAATAGGGAAGTCTGAATTTCCTCCACACCCCGCACAAACTGACTGATATATAACTCCTTTTTTATCAAATCTACTGGTTCCGCCATCAACATGTTCATTACTTTGACTTCCTCCAAAATAAGTAGCGTAAATGTTTGAGCTTAAATTTTCATCTAACACCATTATGTAAAAATCATTTCCATCTGTTGTAGTCTGATATGCGCTATCAGTGACTGGTAAGCTTAACGTTGAAAGAGAGCCTCCCGCAACATTTGAACCCCATCCAGATAGATAGATCTTGTCGCAAACATCCACTAAAAAAGCTGTTGGAGAAATATCTGGTGTGCCTTTTCCAGTTCCTACAACAGTTGATCGCAGTACATTGCTTAAATCTTCATTAAGCACTGCTATAAATTGTCCTCCGCTAGCAGTAAAATAAGATGCGTTATTAACTAGTTGAGTTCCTAAACTTTCGGTTTGGCCAAAAATATAAATAGAATTTGTATTGCCTATTTCAACAAAATAAGATTGATCATACTTGTTAGTTCCAAAATATGTTGATGACATAATTTGATTTCCATTTGAAGATACTTTAGTTATAAATGCGTCTGCCTTTGAAGAATCATGATGTGTTGTTTGATATGCATTTATAGTCACAGGAAAATCAGTAGAAGTTGTTCCTCCCGTTACATAAATATCATCATTCTTGTCTAAAGCAAGGGAGTAAATAGCATCATTATTTCCGCCGCCAAGATATGCGCTCCAAATAATTGTTGTAAGTTGATTGTCCATCTTAATTATACATCCTTCCTGACTGCCTTTTGAAGAAGCTTGAAAGCTATTTAAAGTAGGAAAATCTGTTGATCGTGTGCAGCTAGCAATATAAATATTATTGTTTTTATCAATATCTATCTCACCCCTTACCTCATCAGCATAATTGTATTTAAGATTTACTGCTGTATTTAACCCGTCATTATCTGACCCGCCAATAAAAGTTGACGCTAATAAATTTCCCCCATCTGCACTCAACCTGCTTACAAAAATATCAGAACCATAAGGGAAGGAAACTCCTATTCCAGAAGGAGAGAATGAGGGGCCTCCAATAAAAGTCGGCTGATATGATGAGCTTGTAGTTGGGAAATCAGCAGATCCAGTAGTGCCGTATATAAATAATTCATTGGCAGAATTAACAATCATTGAATGGGGGAGCTCATCTAGCCCACCTCCCAAATAAGTTGAATATATTCTCTGTGTTCCTGTGGTGTCATATTTAGTTATTGCTAAATCTGTTCCTCCAGAGCCATTTGCATAATTTAACTGATAAGCTCCTGTTGTCGTTGGATATCCTGCGCCAAATGAGGTGCTCCCCGCATATAAAAACCCAGAATTGTCATATGTTGCTGTATAGCCAAAATTGTCAGTAGTGCTTCCAGAATAAGTTGAAAACTCTAATACCGGATCAATTATTAATTCATAATTATAATTATAGCCATTAGGAAATACAAACGTTAAAACATCATCTTCTAATTTATACTTACAAGAAACCTCCTCTTCAACTCCATTTATAATCTGATAAGCATAAGGAAAATATTCTCTGATTGTATTTACAGAAGTGGTAATATAAATATTACCTTGAACTAAATTAATCTTTTCCACCCCATTGTATTGTATTTTTATTTGTTCTGTAGAGGTGTTTGGAGAAACAACAAGGTCGTATTTTAGTTTGTCTTTTACAATATAGTAGTTAGCCTGCACACCACTATAAATGTTTTTTTGGCTTAACCGTTTATATGTCTTAACGTTTGAGGCCCAGCTATTACTATCACCAATATAATAGTTTTCGTAATAATAACTCTCTTCTAAAAATTCTGTTGTTATTTTGTTGTTTGCGTTAAGGAACTCAACAGAATATGAATGAGCCTTTACAGAGTTTTCTGCTTTTTTTAAGTCGTGTATTTGAGACAAATCATCAGCTGAAAAAAAAACATACGTAAGCCTGCCATTTTCAATAAAAAGTGATCCTTGGGGAAGGCTCACTTTTGAAACAACTTGCTTGGGGAATTGGCCTTTGTTTTCTATAAAAGGGTTTTGAGCATTAGAAGCTTTGTCAAAGACAAAAATCAGCGCAATTATACACACTCTAACTATGTCCTCTTTTCTAAACATTATCTTACTCTTTTTTTCTTAATAGAATTTGCATTAAACTATCTTTTACCTCTTCATAATCTTCTTTGTTTTCAGATTTAATCGGATCTCCAGGAGGCAACTTTTGTTTATACGGATCGACTTGTCTGCCATTTTTCCAGAACCTATAACAAACATGAGGGCCGGTTGCTAAACCTGTACTACCAACATAGCCAATGATATCTCCTTGCTTTACATATACGCCCTTTTTAATTCCTGGTTTTATTTTTGACATATGTAAGTACTGAGTGGTATAGGTTGAATTATGTCTTACTTTTACATAATTTCCATTGTTTTTTGTATAAGAGGCCGCTACAATAGTGCCATTTGCTGTTGTCCAAATAGGTGTTCCTTTATCAGCAGCATAATCTGTCCCAAAATGCCCCTTCCACCTTCCAGTTACAGGATGTTTTCTTCTTCGGTTATATTTTGAAGATATCCTTTTATAATCAACAGGTGCTTTCAAAAAAGCTTTTCGCAATGTTTTTCCGTTCTCATCAAAATATTCTCCATAGTTTTCATTCTCCTTATAATAAAAGGCGTAAAAAGTTTGGTTGTTGTGATGGAACTCTGATGCTAAAATTCTACCAATTCCTATATACTCATCCTCAATATATTTGTTCTCGTAGTAAACTTTAAATCCATCTCCTTTTTGTATTTTAAAAAAATCAATTGTCCAGGCATAAATAGTTGATAATTCCGCGGCAATTTTTGGGCTCAATTTTTGTTCCTCTATAGTAAGCCATAGCGAAGAACTAATCTCTCCTGAAGCAACGTTAACCTTTGTAACAACCTCTTTTTTACCTCTATAAACATCTATTTCATTGCCAAAATCCATAACCACATAGTTCATAGGGTCTTCTTCATAAATAAAGTAGCGCGCCCTCTCATTTGAATCTTTACTGCAAATAAGCGTGTAGTCTTTTCCTGCATTTACTCGTCTAAAATCAAAAATACGTTTTGATTTTTCTACTACTTCAGCTATATGATGATGGTCAATATGGTTGGCATATAAAATCTCTCCCAGAGTCTGACCTGGCTGTACCTTGCCCTCTATAACACTAAAAGAGTCAACCAGTATCCCATATTCGTACTTTGGCTCAACAACCAATTCAGGTATCTCTTCTGAAAACTCTTTATTATTAATATTTGATAGAATAAATATTAGCGCAACAGCCATCAAAATTATTCCAGTCCACTTTTTCATTTTGCTAATTTACTCTATTTACTTATTGACAAGGGATATTTCAGGTTTTTATAATTAAAAAGGTGTGCTTTTAATAAGCCAGCCCATATTTTTGTTTCAACTTTTACAAGCAAATGATTTGGGTCGTTTGTTATCCAAATTTGCATTTTATCTACATCTTCAAAAACTCTTCCTTCTTGCATTATTGGCTTAAAAACCATACAATTTATAATTCCCCATTTTGTCTCTAAATCTTCATTGTGCATATATTCTACCTCTAAAAAATAATTCTCTTCATCAATAAAAACTGGAATAACAAAGATTCCATTCTTTTGCACATATTCTTTATTAAGTGTTCTTGCATAAAATAATGCTGAAAGCATGTCTTGAGAATTAGGGGGTATTTTATATGAAGTATCAGTAGTGAAAACCAGGCCATCTAAATGATTAAACTTATATGATTGTTTTTTTTCATACCCTCCTTCATATATGTCTCTAAAAAACCTTACTGGAATTATTTTGGTCGTATCCAAATACGTTTCATAAACATCCCTTACTTTAAAAAACCAATCAAAAAAAGGAGATGTTTTCCCTTTTCCGATAATATGAAACGTTGAAACACTATTAATTGTATGGTTTTTTACAATTTCAATTTCAGCAACTCCTACCTTTATACCTCCAAAAGAAATATCATAAGCAGAATATTCTCCCACCTCATATGGAAGTTTAGTCTGTGTATATAAGAGCAGAGGAACTAAGAAAAAAACTAAAAACAATTTTTTCATGTCAAAAAAAGATAGTGATCATCTAATTTGAAAGTTGTTTTGAGAAAGCAATCAATCCTGCTTCATTAAAATTTTCTGCCATTATATGAATACTTATTGGCAAGCCATTTGAGTGGGTTCCTAATGGAAGCGAAATTGCTGGATTTCCTGCTAAATTAGCCTGTGCAGTAAAAATATCTTCCAAATACATAACTGTAGGATCTTTATGATTATTTCCAAGTTTAAATGCCGTATGAGGAGTTGTTGGAGAAATTATATAGTCATAATTTTGAAACATCTCATTTGTTTTTTCTCTAATTAGTCTTCTTATTTTCTGTGCTTTTGTAAAATATGCATCATTATATCCTGAGCTTAATACAAAGGTTCCGAGCATTATTCTTCTTTTTACTTCATCCCCAAAACCTGCTGTTCTACTATTAACATAAGTACTCTCTAAGTCTGATATATTGCTACTTCTATATCCAAAATTAACTCCATCGAAACGAGCAAGATTTGAAGAGGCCTCTGCTGTAGTAATTACATAATATACTGGAACTAATAAATCTAAATATGGGAATGAAATGGATTTAACTATATGGCCCTCTTTTTTTAGCTTTTGTATGCTCTGCAGCATAAACCTTTTTATCTCAGGGTCTACTTCCTTTCTGTCTAAACACTCCTGAATGTATGCTATCTTTTTGGGTTTTCCATCAAGCCTTGCTTGAGAATAGTTTTCTGTTGCTTTAGTAGAAACAGTACTATCAAAATTATCTTTTCCTGCAATTACCTCAAGAATTAATGCCGCATCATTAACATTATTTGTTATTGGTCCTATCTGGTCAAAGGATGAAGCATACGCAATTAGTCCATATCTAGAAACTCTTGAGTAAGTGGGCTTTAAACCAACCACCCCACAAAATGCAGCTGGTTGTCTAATGGATCCACCAGTATCACTTCCTAGTGCGGCCAAACAAAGTCCAGCACTTACTGCGGCTGCAGACCCTCCAGAAGACCCCCCGGCAACCTTAGAGTTTTCTAATGGGTTTTTTACTGGCCCATAAATTGTATTCTCATTTGAAGAGCCCATAGCAAACTCATCGCAATTTAATCTTCCAATTATAATAACATCTTCTTTTAATAACCTTTCAACAGCTGTCGCAGAAAACAATGATTCAAAACCGTCTAATATTTTTGAAGATGCAGAAACTTTATGGCCTTTGTAACATATATTATCCTTAATTGCTATGACCATGCCCGCAAGCTTTCCGGCTGCTCCGTTTTTTATTTTTTCATCAATCTCCTTTGCTCTTAAAATTGCCTCGTCACTATAAACCTCAATAAAAACATTTAAATGAGATTTTTCTGCAATTTTTTTAATGTATTTAGTGGTAATCTCAAAGCAAGAAGTCGACTTCTTTTGAAGTGCCTTTTGGACTTCAGAATATGATTGAAAGATAGCCAATATTTAAAATTTTAATCGTCTAAATCCTTTTCAATCTCATCCTTGCCTTTTTTAAATTCACTAATGCCTTTTCCAAGCCCTTTCATTAGTTCTGGAATTTTTTTTCCTCCAAATAATAATAAAACAACTAAAGCGATAAGCAGCCATTCTGTTCCACCCATAGTAAATAACAGGATTGTTTTCATAATGTAAAAATTTAATTCTGTTGCAAATTTATAGTTTTTGATTTAATATCCATCATATAACCAGTTTGAAGGATCTTGTTTATCATAGCCATGCCAAATCTCAAAGTGTAGCTCGGTTTTGTTTTCTTGTTCATTAGTAATTACTACTCCTATTTTCTCTTTTGAAAATAATTTTTCTCCTGTTTTTACACTAACCTCTTTTAGTCCAGAATAAACACTATAATATTCGCCGTGATTTATTAATACCGCTTTCCCTTCTCCTTTAATAAAAAAAATCCTTGAAACTGTTCCATCAAAAACAGCCCTAACTACAGTATTTTTATTTGTAGCAATATCAATTCCATTATTAAATGTTTCTAATCCAGCAAAAACAGAATGTTTCTGTGTGCCATATTTACCAATAACCACCCCTTTTTCTAGTGGCCACGGAAGCTTTCCTTTATTAATAGCAAATTCTGAAGACAATGCAAGCGCCTCTGGAGTTAAACTAAATTTATTGTTATCTCCTCTCTTCTTGGCCTCTTCTTTAGCCTTTCTAATCTCCTCTTCAATAATTTTTCTAATTCGTTTTTCTAACTCTTTTGCATACGTTTTTTTATCTTCTAGTTGCTTTTTAAATAGTCCTTCTGAATTATTAAGCTTGACAATTAGTTTTTCCTTTTCCTCTTTTTTAACACCTATGCCGTAAATTTCCTCTTCCTTATTTTTAACAAGTAATTTTTTTTCCTCCGCCGCATTTAAAAGGCTCTCTTTTTTTTGGGCCAATTTCTCTTTGTTTTTCAATAGTTTTTTTTGACTCTGCATTATTTTGGAAGCCTGATTCTTTCTAAAAGTTGAATATTGTTTTAAATATATAGTCCTCTTATAGGCCTGATTAAAATCAGAAGATGAAAAAATAAACATGAAATTGTTCCTGCTTCCTTTTTGTTTATGAGCCGCGTAAATCATTTTAGCATATTCGTCTTTTAACACCTGAAGTGTTTTTTCTTCAGTTAATATTAACTCCTTATTTTTTAAAATAAGTAGTTCTGTTTTCTTTATTTGCTTACTTAACAATGAAATTTCTAAATTTACAGTGATTAAAAGCGCCTCCTTACTCTTAATTTGCTTATCTAAAACCCTTAAATAGTTAAGTGATTTTGTTTTGTTTGACTTTGTTTTATTTAAAAGCTCCGTGGTATATCTTATTTGCTTCTCTAGGTCTAGTTTTTGTTTCTTTAAATCCTCTTTTGTCTGAGAAAAACAAAAAGAACAAAAACTCAAGCTCAGCATTAAAATTAAAACTCTAATTAGTGTCAACATAAGATTTTGGAATTTTAAATGGTGTTTTCGATTTCTTATTTACTAATATTTTAGAATATCTTAATTTTGCCTCAAAAGTATCTTTTGAAGAAATTTTTAAAATTACTTCTTTTGGGAAATTGTCTGAATTAAAATCTAAAAATTCATATTGAAGCTTATTTCCTTCTATAAACACCATGCCTTTAATCACTATATATGATGCTGAAATAATGAAATTTGAATTAGTCTCTTCTAAAATATATTTTTCGTTTGCATGAAATTTATATTTTCGCTTTTTAATGCGCGGTTTTGTGGTGATCATTTCTTGCATCTGATCAAAAGAGAGATTCGCTTTCAATAGCTCATCTATTTCAGAAATTGGGTTAATAAAACACGTTCTGTTTGTGCGATTTATAAAGTAAATAGAGTCTTGGGTGAGCTGGCCTCTTGCTATCTCAATTCCAAAAGGTGCGCTCACTGAAATCCAAATTAAGCTGTCTCTTCTATTTATTATATTAATGTTTAGCGCAATCTGATTGTCTTTTGTTTTAATATTTATTTTTCCTTTTAAGTTTAGCCATTCAGGGCTCTTGTTTTGTGCATTAACTCTTGCTATCAATTCTTTTGAGTTTTTAGGCGGCAATAAAAAATCGGTTTTTTTATTATTCTTAATTCCACATGATGAGAAAATTAGAAGCCATAATACTATTGAACATATATTATTCATATAGTTTTTCTTGAGCAATTTTTTTTTCTAGTTTTTTTGAATCCCCACCCAATTTTTTTGCTTTTTGCCATTGTTTATACGCTTCTTCTTTTTCTCCTAGTTTATACAATATGTCTCCATAATGTTCGACTATAACACTACTTTTATCTCCTCCGTTTTTTAAAGCCCTTAACATCCACTCTTTTGCATTCTTATAATCTTTAAGCTCATATAAAATCCACGCATATGTGTCTTGGTAAGTGCCGTTGTTTTGTTCTAACTGATTACATTTATACGACATTTTTTTTGCTTTTTCTAAATCCTTCTTTCTTATTGACAAATAGTAGGCATAATTATTTAAAACTATAATATTTGTAGAATCAATATCTAGTACCTTTTCATAATAGGAATCCGATAATTCATGTTGTTTTGTTGCATGATACGTGTCAGCAAGTGAAGAATAAAATTCTAATAATAGGGCCTGATTATCTATTACGAAGCCTACTCCAACCTCTAAAGAATTTGTCGCATCATTGTAGTTCTTAAACCATTTGTTGGACACCCCATTAAAATAATAAAAGAGTGGATTAGCAGGAAAATATTCAAGAGCCTCATAGCTAACACTCAGCATAGATTCAAAATCACTTTGTTCTGCTAATATGAATAGTACTTGGCTCCAGATTTGGCTTTTTGTTTTGTCTTTCTGAAGAACTGCTAAATACTGTTCTTTTGCCTCTTGAAATTTATTATCTGTATATAAAATATCTGCATAAACTGAAATAGCCTTTAAGTTGTTAGGGTTTATTTTAAGCATAATGTTAGCTAATTCATATGCTTGTTCTGCCATTTCCGAATTATTAGAAATTAGCTGATAATACGAAACTAAAATTCGGATTTTGGTGTCAATGTTTAGCGTCGGGCTTTCAAATGCTAATTTTAATTGCTCATATGATTTTTTATTGTCACCTTTTTCTCTATAATAATCGGCGAGTGTAAGGTTTACCCTTCCGTTTTTTGGAGAAACAATCGCAATCTTTTTAAATAATTCAAAAGCCTTTTCTTTTTCATCGTTCAAAAGATATAATTCTGAAAGTATCTCCATTACATCTATATCGTCAGGGGTATAGGATAAAATGGATTTCAACTCTTTTATTGCTCCCTTGATATCATTTAATTGCCTATAGAGTTTATGCTTTTGCATTGACAACAGCTTGTCTGCTCCTTTATATCTCTCTAAATCATTATATACTGATATTGCATTTCGAAAATCATTTGAATAAATATACGTATCAGCAAGAATAAAATATAACTCTTCATTTCCGGGTTCAAGTGCAATTAGTTTTTTATACTTGCTTGCAGCACTAGCGAAGTCTTGCTTGCTAAATAACACCTCAGCATAAGTCAAGATATACCATCTGTTTTTTGGAGCTAGTTTGCATGCTTTTTTTATTTTTTCTATTGCAATATCATAGTTTCCATTTTCAGCATTGATCTTGGCTAGCTCATAATAAGGAACCGGATTTTTTGCTTCAATTTTAATGCATTTTTCAAAATGCTTTAGTGCCTCATCATAATCCTCTAAAGCATTGGCTTTTAAGGCATAAAAAAAATGCTTATCAAATAACTCTTTGTTCTTTTCTTGACTCTTTTTTATTGATTCTTTTTTTGATGATTTTGATTCAGGATAATAAGATTTCCATTGCGCTGATGCACATATGCTATAAAAGCTAACACACAGTATTATACCTATTCTAATCATCATTTTACTCCTGTGCTTCCAAACCCTGCTGAGCCTCTTTCAGAATTATTAAGCCCCTCAACTTCATGCCACCGAACCTTCTCATGGCTTGTAATTACCATTTGGGCTATTCTTTCTCCATCTTCAATAATAAAATTATCTTCTGATAAATTTATTAGTATAACCCCCACCTCTCCTCTATAGTCCGAATCAATTGTGCCTGGCGAATTAAGAACTGTAATCCCCTTTTTAAATGCCAGTCCACTTCTTGGTCGCACCTGTGCCTCAAAACCATGTGGAAGTTCAATAAAAATGCCTGTTCTAACGATTGTTCTCTGTAGCGGTTTTAATTTTATTGACTCTTCAATATTTGCTCTTAAATCCATTCCTGCAGATGCAGGTGTAGAATAATTAGGCAAAGAATGTTTGGACTTATTGATAATTTTCACTTTCATAGTTTGTGTATTGTTTCGGTTTTTCTAAAATATAAGCAAATATGATAAATCCTATTAAAAATATGGAATTAATGCCTGTATTTAAATCGAAAAAATAAACGATAAAATATATGGCAATCATAATTATTAAATAAATACTAATTCTTGCAATTTGATATGGAATAGGAAAGTGTTTTTTTCCTATAACGTAAGACGCTACCGTCATGCTAAAATAACAGACAAGAGTGGCTATTGCAGAGCCGATAAAGCCTATTTTTGGGATTAATATAAAATTAAGCAACAATGTTATAGTTGCTCCAAAAATTGAGATGTAAGCGCCAAACCTTGTCTTATCTGTTAGTTTATACCAAATAGACAAGTTATAATATAAGCCTAAAAATAAATTTGCTAGAAGTAGAATAGAAACCACTAAGAAACCTCTTTCGTCGTGATATGATTTACCTAAAAATCCAATTACAACATCATAAAATATTGTAACAGATAAAAAAATGATTATGGTAACTATTGTAAAATATTTCATTACATCCGCATAAACTTTTCTGTCATCTTTTTCTTTATGGTGTGAAAAAAAGAACGGCTCAGCAGCAAAACGAAAAGTTTGAATAAACAAGAGCATAATAATAGATATTTTATAAAACGCACCATATAATCCAATCTCAGAAGCTACAGACTCTGTATTATATAATAGTTGTTTTAACAAAATTCTGTCTATCGTCTCATTAATCATACCTGCAAGGCCAGCAATAAGTAGCGGCAGAGAATAAGCAATCATTTTTCTCCAAAGTACTTTATCAAAATACAATTTTGATGTCAGCATTTCTGGAGTAAATAATAAAATTGTAATTATTGATGATATTAGATTTGCAATAAAAATATACTCTATCCCAAATCCTTTTAGAACAATAAAATATATGTTTAAAGCTATATTTACTAAAATATTTACAAGCTTAATAATAGCAAATTTTATAGCCTTTTCTTGTTCTCTTAGTTTTGCAAATGAGATTGATGAAATAGCATCTAGCCCAATAATAATTGCAAACCACTGAACATATTTTGCTTTAACCCCAAAACCCATCCAATCAGAAATTTCTTGAGAATAAAATAGGCTTAGAGAAATAAAAAACAATGAAGATATCGAGAGCGAAATTAGCGCAGTGGAATAAACATTGCTTTTGTGTTTTTCAGTCTTAGAAAAATTAAAAAAGGCTGTTTCAAAACCGTATGTTAAAAGAACAATTAAAAATGCAACATAGGCATACATCTCGGTAACTATTCCATAATCTGATGGGGCAAAAAAACGCGTATATAGAGGAACTAGTAGGTAGTTTAATAATCTCCCTACAACACTGCTTAATCCATAAACAACTGTATGTCCTGCTAATTTTTTAAGTGGATTCAATATTAAAAATTTGCTTTTCTTTTTTCCATAAATGCTGTTGTTCCTTCAACAAATTCAGCTGTACCAAAACAACTTCCAAACTCCTTTTTCTCAACTTCAAACCCGTCAACACCAATAACAAAACCAGCATTTACTGATTTTATTGCTTTTCCTATCGCCATAGGTGAGTTTCTTTTTATTTTTTCTGCTATTTTTTCTGCTAATATCATTAGTTGATCCTGTGGGCAAACGTAATTTACTAATCCCCATTTTTCTGCATCTTCAGCTGTGATGCTCATGGCGGTAGTAATCATCTCAATAGCCCTTCCCTTTCCTATAAGGCTTGCTAGTCTTTGGGTGCCTCCATAGCCAGGAATAACACCTAAAGAAACTTCCGGAAGACCCATTTTTGCATTTTCTGATGCTATCCTAATATGACATGACATTGCTAACTCTAACCCCCCTCCTAGTGCAAATCCGTTAATTGCAGCTATTGATGGAGTGCCAATATTTTCTAATAAATCAAAAAGCATCTCTTGGCCCTTTCTTGCTAAGTTCTCTCCCTCTGCTGTATTAAAACGAGAGAACTCTTTTATGTCTGCTCCAGCAACAAAAGCTCTTTTTTCAGCTCCGGTTAGTATTATACATCTAACTAAATTATTTTCTTCAGCAGATTTAATAGCATTACTAAGCTCTAAAATAGTTGCTCCATTTAATGCATTTAGTTGTTTTGGCCTGTTTATTGTGAGATAACACACTCCGTCTTTATTTTCACTTAAAATATTATTATATGTCATAATTTATGTTTTTTACAAATATAAAGGTTTAGAGCGACAGGCAAAAAAACCCTCTTATAAAGAAGAGGGTTTTTAAAAATAATATTAAAGATTCGTTTTATCCATTAAGAGCCTCAGCCCCTCCAACAATTTCCAGTATCTCTGCCGTAATTGCTGCTTGCCTTGCTTTATTATAAGTAAGGGTTAGGTCTTTTTTAAGCTCGCCTGCATTGTCAGTTGCCTTGTGCATTGCTGTCATTCTAGCACCATGCTCCGCTGCGTGTGAATCTAAAATCGCCTTAAATAATTGCGTTTTTAGTGATTTGGGTATTAACTCCTCTACAATCTCTTTTTTTCCTGGCTCAAATAAGTAGTCTCCAATTATATTGTCATCAGTATTTACGGTTTCAATTGGCAAATAACCCTCGTTCATTATTATTTGAGTAGCTGCATTTTTAAACTGATTGTATACTAATAGTACTTTGTCATACTTTTCAGAAACAAATTGGTCCATTATCTCTTCTGCTAGCTTCGATATGTTATCAAAAGTTAACTCATTAAATATCTCGTCATGAGAAGAGGTTAAATTAAATTTGTTCTTTCTAAAGTGCTCTGATGCTTTTTTGCCAATTGATAAAATGTCAACTTTTGCATCTGCGTATTTGTCAGTAATTAGTGTTGTTGCACTTTTAATAATAGAAGCATTAAAACCTCCGCACAATCCTCTGTTTGATGTAATTGTAACTAAAAGGACATTGTTAATCTTTCTTTGAGAAGAATAAACCCCCCCGCCATCTGTATCTAGGCTTGCACTAAGACTGCCTAGCAATTCTGTTAACTTGTTCGCATAAGGCCTCATTTGAGTAATAGCGTCTTGAGCTCTTTTTAATTTTGCAGCAGAAACCATCTTCATGGCTGAAGTAATCTGCATGGTTGATCCAACTGACGTAATTCTTGACCTTATTTCTTTTAAGTTAGCCATTTATTATTTTGCGTATTTTAATGATAGTTCTTCGGCAACATTTTCTAAAGTTGACTTTATCTCATCTGTTAATTTTCCAGAAGCTAAATCATCTAAAATATTTTGATGTTTTGAGTGTAAAAAAGTGATGAACTCTGTTTCAAATTCTTTAATTTTTTCAACAGGAACGGCCATTAACAGCCCATTTGTTCCGCAGTAAATAATTGCAGCCTGCTCTTCAACTCTTAGTGGAGAATATTGTCCTTGCTTTAAGATCTCAACGTTTCTTTTTCCTTTTTCAATCACCGCAGTTGTTGCTGCGTCTAAATCAGACCCAAACTTAGCAAACGCCTCTAATTCTCGATACTGAGCCTGATCTAACTTTAATGTACCCGAAATCTTTTTCATTGATTTAATTTGAGCAGACCCACCAACTCTAGACACAGAAATACCAACATTAATGGCAGGTCGAACTCCAGATAAAAATAAATTAGACTCTAAGAAAATCTGACCATCAGTAATAGAAATTACATTTGTAGGTATATAAGCTGAAACATCTCCCGCTTGAGTTTCAATAATTGGAAGCGCGGTTAATGAACCTCCTCCTTTTACAACGCCTTTTAATGACTCAGGAAGGTCATTCATTTGAGCAGCAATTTTATCGTCATTTATAACTTTTGCAGCCCTCTCTAATAACCTTGAGTGTAAATAAAATACATCTCCTGGGTACGCCTCTCTACCAGGTGGCCTTCTTAATAGTAACGAAACCTCTCTGTATGCAACTGCTTGTTTTGACAGGTCGTCAAATACAATAAGCGCTGGTTTGCCTGTGTCTCTAAAAAACTCACCTATCGCCGCTCCAGATAGTGGAGCGTAAAATTGCATTGGAGCAGGGTCAGATGCATTTGCAGAAACAATAACGGTGTAAGGAAGTGCGCCTGCTTTTTCTAATGTATCTGAAAGAGCGGCAATAGTAGATGCTTTTTGACCAACAGCAACATAAATACAAAATACAGGCTCCCCTTTATCGTAAAATTCTTTTTGATTAATAATTGTATCTATCGCAACAGCTGTTTTTCCTGTTTGTCGATCTCCAATAATTAACTCTCTTTGACCTCTTCCTACAGGAATCATTGCGTCAACCGCTTTAAGACCCGTTTGTAATGGCTCATCGACTGGTTGTCGATAAATTACACCTGGGGCCTTTCTTTCAATAGGCATTTCATAAGTTTCTCCGCTAATAGGGCCTTTTCCATCAATAGGATTTCCCATTCCATCAACAACCCTTCCAAGCATTCCTTCTCCCACATTTAATGATGCGATTTTATTAGTTCTTTTTACCGTGTCTCCTTCTTTTATTCCTTTTGAAGGACCAAGTAACACCACCCCAACATTATCTTCCTCAAGATTTAATACAATTGCTTGTATTCCATTATCAAACTCTACCAATTCCCCGGATTGAACATTAGTTAGCCCATAAATACGAGCAATACCATCCCCAACCTGTAAAACAGTGCCCACCTCTTGTAGTTCTGCCTCAGATTTAAATCCTGATAATTGTTGTCTTAAAATTGCTGATACCTCAGCTGGTTTTACCTCTGCCATTTTATTTTTTTTTAGAAGTCCTGTAAATACAGGTTTTTATTAAACACTTGTCTTAATTCAGAGATTTCACTAGATAGACTGGCGTCTATTTGTTTATCTCCCATTCGGATGATTACTCCCCCTATAATACTTTTATCTACCTCTTCAGTAAGTTCAACATCTTTATCTCCATATTTCTTAATATAAGAAGATACCTCCGATTTTAATTCTGTTGTTAAAGGTATTGCTGTTGTAACTTTTACTGACTCAATATTATTATGCGTTTTGTATAGTGAAATGAAGCTACTTGCAATTCCAGCTAATAATACTTCTCTCTTTTTATTTGTAATAGTATTTATAAACAGCATGCTTAACTTTCCTACTTTTGACTCAAAAACCTCTTTAAGAATTTTTAACTTCTTATCTGTTTTTACAATAGGGCTTTTTAATAATAATGATAAGTCCTTGCTTTCAACACAAATACTTTTAATTAAGGTCATGTCAATATATGATTGATCCAAAGAGTCTTGCTCAATTGAGAGTTGTAATAATGCTTTTGCGTATCTAATAGCTGCTCTTGATTGTTTCATTTTAGTTAAGCTTAGTTTCTTTTAATGCTGAAGCAACTAGTTTATTTTGTTTTGTTTTGTCTGAAAGCTCTGATTTTAAGACCTTTTCAGCGATATCAATTGATAATGTGGCTACGGTGTTTTTAAGCTCAGTAATTGCTTTCATTTTTTCATTAGCTATTTGCTCCTTTGCAGAGTTGAGGATTTTGTCTGCCTCACTATTTGCAGAATCTTTTGCATTATTAATTATTTCCTCCTTTATTTCTCTTGCCTCTTTTAATAAAGCATCCCTTTCAACTCTTGCTTCAGCTAAAACTCTTTCATTGTCAGCGTTTAATTTTTCCATCTCATCTTTTGCTTGTTGAGCTGCTTCTAAAGAGCTTTTAATCCCCTCTTCTCTTTCTTCAACTGCAGATAAAATTGGCTTCCAAGCATATTTTCTTAAAACAAAAATTAATATCACAAATAATAGTGTTTGCCAAAAAAATAAGCCTAAAGAGAAGTCATTAATTAATTTTTCCATTTTACTTTTTTATTTTCTAAATTTGTTTGTTTAACTAATCCAAAACCACAAGCAACCCTTGCGGTTTTGGATCTATTTTTGGTTACAGTGCAAATAATGCAGCGAACCCAATACCCTCAATAAGAGCAGCGGCAATAAGCATCACAGTCTGTATTTTTCCTGTAAGTTCTGGTTGTCTCGCCATTGCTTCCAATGCCGACCCTCCAATTCTTCCAATACCAATACCTGCTCCGATTACTACAAGCCCCCCTCCTACAATTGCTGGAATTTCCATAATAATTAATTTAAATTAAACACTCTAGTTAATATTTTCTTTTTCTTCATTAATGATGCTCTTCTACAGCCGCCCCAAAATAAAGGGCTGATAGCATTGTAAATATATAAGCCTGTAGCGCGCAAACTAACAACTCTAACAATGCCAACGCAAAAGCCAATCCAAACGATAAAGTCCCCCCAAGCCAATTCTGAAATATAAAAATCAAACCCAAAATACTCATCAGCACAACATGACCAGCAGTCATATTTGCATATAACCTAATCATTAGTGAAAAAGGCTTTATAATTGTTCCTAATAATTCAATTGGAGCTAATATTATCTTCATAGGAGTTGGAACTCCTGGCATCCAAAAAATGTGCCCCCAATAATTCTTGTTTGCTGTAAATGTGGTAATAAGGTAAGTTAGAACCGCCAAAGATGCAGTTACTGCAATATTATTAGTTACATTAGAGCCTAAGGGTGTCATCCCAAAAAGATTAACTATCCAGATGAAAAAAAAGATTGTTAATAAAAAGCTCATGTATCTTTTATATTTTTTCTCTCCAATGTTAGGCCTAGCAATATCATCTCTAATATAGATGATTATGGGCTCTAGCAGCCTTCCTATCCCCTTGGGAAGTAGATTGTGTTTATATGATTTCGCCATTTTTCCAAACATTAAAATCATTAAAACAAAACAAATTAAAATAAATACAACGTTTTTGGTTATTGAGAAATCAACAAGACTTAGGCCTGATCCAACCTCTTTTATATGCTCATGCTCATCAACCTTATATGCTCTTCCGTTAATTTCATACACAACCGGATGATGATGGTTGTCATATAAATTAGATGACATAAACACATCAAACTTTCCATCTGCATATATAATAACAGGTAAAGGAAATGCAATATCATGTGTTAAAACAAACATGTGATTATCCATCAGATGATGATCTTTAAACTTCTTATATCTTTCTCTAATGTCTCCGTCTTTGTCTATATTTGGAGAAGTGTTTTCGCAGAAAGAACTTAGCCCCAAAAAAACCGAAATAAAAAATGTAGTAAGTATTGTTTTTAAGTGCATTTTACTTTCCTTGATTTGTTTTTTTAAAATACATGCAAAAATAGATATTTATAGTAATCTAAGTGTTTTTTACAGCAATTTTTTCTATTAAAATTAATTTATGTTTTTGTCCTGCTTAAAAGAACAATTAGCGATTTTATTTCTATAAATAAAGAAAATAAATACGGCATAAAAAAAGATAAAAATTCTACCCTAGAAACAATGTCGTCTTTTTTAAATATTGGCAAAATAATTACAACGAATATGGTAAATTTCAAAAATGTTCCTATTAAGAAATAAAAACCTATATACTCTGCCTGTTTATTTCTTAATAAAAAAATAAGATTATAGACAAACGCTGCCATAAAGAAGTTGATTGTATAAAAAAGAAGTAGGTTAGGGGCGCCTACAGCATAATAGTGGACAAGATATGCCGCTGCTAAAAAAACAAAAAGGTAAGCGTGAAAGGTTATTAAAAGCCTATTCATTATTGATTTTTTCCAGTTTTTTTATTAAATTATAAATTGAAAAAACGACAGCGCTCAAAACTAAAAATACCGTATACCCATTTTCTTCTGCATTATATCTATTGTCTAAATGTTTTCCAAAATAGGCGCCTAAGTAAATTATGATGCCCATCTGAATTGAGGCTGATGTTAGTAAAAGATATTTGCTAGGCTGTTTTTTCTTTTTTCTCGGCTTTTCCAACATCCTTTAAGTCTTTTATTACCGCCCCCATACTGCAGGACCCTGAAAAAGAAGCCCCTGGCTCGATCGAAAGTTTGTTAGTAACAATATCTCCATTTAGCTTTGATGTTGATTTTAACGAAAGTAATTGTGATACTGTTATTTTGGCTTTTATTGTTCCAGAGATATCGGCATCATTACAAACAACATCACCTTCTATTATGCCTTCTTTACCCAAAACAACCTTTCCTGAGGTGTTAACAGACCCCTTTAAGGTTCCATCAACCCTAAGGTCGCCCATTGAGTTAACGTCTCCGGTGATAACGGTTCCTTCTCCAATTATATTAATTGCAGCCTTATTTTCTGTTTTTTTCATTGAATCATTTTTATTTGAAAACATGTCATAATATTTTATGCGAAATTATAAAATAATTTGAACTACTTATTCTGTTGTTAAATAATTCTTTATAAAGAAAGAGTGGTATCCATTAACATCTTTATTTCTATAAAACTCTTTGAAGTTTTCAAGTGATATCGACATAACTTTGTGTTCCGATTTAGCCAACATTTCCATTACTGTATTTTCTTCAACAAACAAATTATAGTATTTCATAGATTCATTAATGTTGTCAAATGATTTAATCATTAATAAATGTTGGTCTATCCCCAATAAAAGCGCGCTGATTTCAAAAACTTCGTTTCCAATAGTATTGTTATGAAAATCAGAAATAAGTGTTTTTAAATATGTCACATCTACACCTTTTTTAGGCACCACCACAACAACCATGTGTTGGCTGTTCGTCCTATAAAGATATGATGACCCCGTAAGGGCTAATTCGTTTGCTTTTTCCATCTTTGAGGGAAATTTAATTGCCTCCAAAATATATTTTGCTTCTGCTGAAATTTCATCTCCCCCCTCAGCTAGAGTTTCTAGTATCTTGATTGCATTTCTTTCTTCTTTAAGCTTAATCATGGAAAGAGCTCTTAAAAATAACTGTCTGCTTTTTTGTTTACCCTCTAAAATGTTAGTTGTTTTGATTAACACCTCATCAAACTTGTTATCAGTGTAAAGTGAAAAAATCAATTTATAAGCAGCCTCATCGTTATCTTTTTTGTTCAAAAGCTCTAAAGAATAGTCTGAATCTAATACCATTTTAGCATAAATGCTGTTTGGATAGCTCTCTAAAAGACTTTTCTTTGTTTTTTCAACCTTTTCTTTGTTTTGTAATTCCAAATAATTACTGTGAATATTATATAGCGAAAGAGGGGCGTATTGCGGATCTTTTGGAAATCTTGAATAAATTGATAAAAAACTATAGTTGCTCTTGTTTATCTCATTTAATGACTCTCTATATATAACCCCCAGTTGATATAGCGCTTCTTTTATTCTGCTATCTGACTTTTTATAGTCTTCATCTGATTTTGGTAATTGGTTTAAATAATAATTAGGGTCTTTTTTGTTTTTTGTCTCAGCTGCAATTGAGTCATTAATTATTGAATCCGCCTCAAAACTTATAGCTGTTTTCTTATCTCTTCGCCTCCAATCATCCTCAAGCTTTCTTTTTCCCCATTTTTTTCTAAACTCTGACATTCCAAAGCTTAATGTTGCGGGATTATAAAAATACCACTTTCCTCCAGAGGTTTTGCTTCCAAACCTATCATCTCTACCCCTGTTTATTCCACTCTCATAAGCCATTTGCTTTCGGAGCCTCTCTTCTTCAGCGGCTATTCTCTCTTTTTCCATTTCCCGCTGAATAATCTTACTTACAATTATGTTTTGCTCTGCCCTAGGTAGTTTTCCCAGCGTTTGTAAACTGTCTTCAAGTTCAACTGTTTTTATGTTTTCTATCAAAGCTAGCAAGATGTTATGTCTTTCTTTTGCTTTATTATACAGCCTAAAATCTTCATCCATATAAAAAATTGTGCTGTCGTAGTTTGTCTTTGCTGGCTCATATAGCCCTTTGTTAAAATTAATTTTGGCTAGCGACAAAAACGAAAGGGCTTTTTGGGGATTGTTTTCTACACTGTTTACGGTGGAAAGGTTGTAGTGTTGAATTGCTGAGCTCGTGTCTTTACTATTAATGTCCATTTCGGCTATAGTAAAATATATTTGATCTAAATATTCTTTGTTTTTGTCGTCCTTGGTCATTTTTAACAGCTTTTCTCTCATTTTTCTTGTGTTGGAATTTCCCTGCTCTAGTGACCTTGCTAAATTCATTTTTGCATTAAATGCCATTTCATACTCAGGGCTAGATTTTAGAACTAGCTGATAGTATTTTTGTGCTAAAACATAATTGTTTGACTGTTGGTATAATTGTGCTAGTATGTAGTTTAGCCTTACTTTTTTTCTTTTTCTTTTAATTAGCTCTGTGGCATTTTTAAGCTCACTTATTGCTTCTTGCAAATTTCCTTTTTGCAAATAGTAATCTGAGGCAATAAGGGACAGGTTTTTGTTCAGTTTATCTGGAAACCTCTTGTTTTTTATCAGCTCTTCAAGCTCTAGTTTAGCTGATATAAAATCTTTTTTCTCAACATAGCTTCTCAACAACCATAGAGCTGCTTCAAAACGAATTTCATTTTTGCTATACTCATTTTTTATAAAAACAAACGTCTTTATTGCCTCGTCAAAATCTCCTTTATAAAAATACCCCTTCCCAACCAATAAATAGTTGTCATCGATCCATTTACAATACTCCTTTCCTTTTATTTTTATAGAGTGCCTTTGAATAACTATCGACCCTTTTTTTATTGCCCTATCCATATATGGATGGATTTTCTTTGTTTTTTTTAAGTCTCCCGTAGGAAACACCCGAATTATTGTTGTGAAATCATCTTCATTTCCTGAATGAAGTTTTCTTATCCCAGACCTTATACTTTGTTCTCCATTAAAGTACCCATTAAATTTAGCTGTGGTGTTGTGGTATTGGCGATTTGTCCAAGCCTTTTTCTTTGTTGAACAAGAAGAAAAAGTAAGCAGTAAAAACAGCAAAACTAAAGTATTAATATGTTGTGTATGAAGTCTCATTCTGCTTTAAAACTACTTTTAATGCAATTTATTTTATTCCTAATTCTAAAATTCACGCAAATATGCTTATAATTTTATGATATTTGCAAACATTATGCAAGATAACAAAAGTTTAAATAGTTTTTTTAAAAAGGCGTTGCACAAATACCGTTTTGTCATAATGACCGACGATTCATTTGAAGAAAAGCTGTCAATTAAATTAAGCAAACTAAATGTTTTGTTGTTTTTTGTTTTCTTTGTTTTTTTCTGCTTCTTTTTAATGACCCTGTTAATAACCTATACTCCGCTAAAAGAGCTTGTTCCTGGTAAATCAACCTCACAAGTAAAAAAAGAGTTGATTGCACTTACAATTAAATCTGACTCTTTAAAAAAGACACTGCACAACAGGGGTGTTTACTTAGAAAATATAAATAATATTATTGCTGGAAAAGATTTAATTGAACCCCAAACATCTGACTCTTTTATAAAATATGAAAACAATATTTCTTTTGAAAGGTCAAAAGAAGATTCGCTTTTAAGGGTTGCTGTAGAGAGAGAGGATAGGAGCTCTATTGTTGTTAAAAAAAATACCCGAAATGATATTGTTCTTTTTTATCCTCCTATTGAGGGGGTAATTACTGATGGGTTTGATAGAAAAAAAAAGCATTTTGGTGTTGATTTAGTAGCAAAAGAGAAAAGCAGGGTTTCCTCTGTTCTAGAGGGCACTGTCATAATAAGCAATTGGACATCTGAAACAGGCTATGTAATAGGCATTCAACACAGAGATGATTATTTTTCTTTATACAAGCACAATTCGGTATTACTAAAGTCGGTTGGCGATTTTGTAAGTGCTAGTGATCATATTGCGGTTATTGGAAATTCTGGCGAACTTTCTTCTGGGCCCCATTTACATTTTGAATTATGGCACAAAGGAGAGCCTGTTAACCCTGAAAATTATATTTCATTTTAGTATGAGTATCAAGTCTATTTTAAGTTTGCCCTTTGCTAAATACATTGTTTTTAAAAACCGTTCGTGGAAAAAAAACGCTGTTAGGGCCCAGCAAAAGATAATGTTGAAACTGTTGTCTAAAGCAAAAAACACGGTTTTTGGAAAAGAACATGCGTTTTCAAAAATTAACAACTATTCCGATTTTAAAAATCATATTCCTATTCGGGATTATGAGGGTTTGGCTAGTTATATTAAAAAAATAATTGATGGTGGTGAAAACATTCTTTGGCCTGGAAGGCCTATTTATTTTTGCAAAACATCTGGAACAACATCTGGAACAAAATATATTCCTATCAGCAAAGAAAGCATGCCAAATCATATAACCGCTGCTCGCGACGCGATACTAAGCTATGTTGCGGAAACCAAAAACACCTCTATTGTAAACGGAAAAATGATTTTCTTACAAGGAAGCCCTGAGCTTTCAAAAACAGGAGACATATTAACAGGTCGGTTATCAGGAATTGTTGCTCATCATGTTCCTTCTTACTTAACAAGAAATCGCCTACCCTCATTTAACACAAATTGTATTGCTGATTGGGAAGATAAAATAGATTCAATTGTTGATGAGACTATTACAGAAAAAATGTCTCTAATATCTGGGATACCTCCTTGGGTTCAAATGTATTTCGAAAAGTTGCAGTTGAAATCAGGTAAATTAATAAAAGATATTTTCCCTCAGTTTAATCTTTTTATTTATGGCGGTGTAAATTATGATCCTTATCGAAAAACATTTGAGCGGTTGATCGGAAAGAAAATAGATGAAGTTGAATTGTACCCTGCATCGGAGGGTTTTATCGCGTATCAAGACTCGCAAAAAAGCAAGGGCCTGCTTCTTTGTGTAAATCACGGAATCTTTTATGAGTTTATAGAAACTAAGGACTTTTTTGAAAAAAACCCAAAAAGAATTTGTCTTGCTGATGTTGTTTTAGGAGTAGATTATGTTATTATATTAAACACTAACGCTGGGCTTTGGGGTTATAATATTGGTGATACGATAAAGTTTGTTTCTATTAGCCCTTACAGAATTATTGTAAGCGGTAGGATTAAGCATTTTACCTCTGCGTTTGGGGAGCACGTAATAGCTGAAGAGGTTGAAAGCTCTTTACAAGAGGCTATCGAATTAATTGCCGCAGAGGTTAATGAGTTTCATGTTGCTCCAATGGTAAATACAAAAACAGGGCTTCCATATCATGAATGGCTTATTGAATTTAAAACAGCTCCTGTCGATATGGAAAAATTTAGCCTGTTGATTGATGAGCGGCTTCAAATAAACAACTCTTACTATAAAGATTTGGTTAAGGGCAAGGTCTTGCGCCCTTTAAAAATTACAACTATTGACAGGGGTGGATTTAGGAAATATATGAAGTCTATTGGTAAGCTTGGGGGGCAAAATAAGGTGCCAAGGCTGGCAAATGATAGAATCGTTGCTGATAAATTAAAATTTTTTTAATGGAAAAAAAGAAAAAGCTAATAGCAATTCTGGGCTCTACCGGCTCAATAGGAACACAGGCTTTAGAGGTTATTTCAGAGCACCAAAATTTATTTGCTGTTGAGGTTTTAACTGCAAACAATAATAGTGATCTATTGATAAAACAAGCTAAAATATTTAGGCCTAATACTGTTGTTATCGCAAATGAAAAAAAATATACCGAGGTTAATAATGCGCTTTTTGATTTAGGCATAAAGGTTTTTGCAGGAAAAAAATCTCTGGAAGAGGTTGTTGAGGCAGACAACATTGACCTTGTGTTAACGGCGCTTGTTGGTTATTCTGGTTTAAAGCCAACCATCAGGGCGATAAAGTCATCTAAAAACATTGCACTTGCAAACAAGGAGACGCTAGTAGTTGCAGGGGGTTTGATTACAAAATTGTGCCAAGAATACGGAACTCAAATTTATCCTGTTGACTCTGAGCATTCTGCAATATTTCAGTGTTTAGTTGGCGAGGCTTGCTGCCCAATTGAAAAGATTTATTTAACCGCATCTGGGGGGCCTTTTAGGGGGAAGAGTAGAGCTGAGCTTGAAACCGTCACAAAAAAACAAGCGCTAAAACATCCTAACTGGAGTATGGGAGCGAAAATCACAATTGATAGCGCCTCATTAATGAACAAGGGTCTTGAAGTTATTGAGGCTAAGTGGCTCTTTGATTTAAAAGCAGAGCAAATTGAGGTGGTAGTTCATCCGCAATCTATCATTCATTCTGCTGTTCAATTTCAAGATGGATCGATAAAGGCACAAATAGGACTGCCAGACATGAAGCTTCCTATCCAATATGCCTTAGGGTTTCCAGAAAGAATAAAAAATAACTTTACGCGCTTTTCTTTTATTGATTATCCTGAGCTTACTTTTGAAAAGCCCGATTTAGACACCTTTAGGAACTTACAATTGGCTTATACTGCGATGCAAAAAGGAGGAAACATGCCTTGTGTTTTAAATGCGGCTAATGAAATTGCTGTAGCTGCCTTTTTAAAAAATAAAATTGGGTTTTTAAATATGTCTGATTTAGTTGCAGATTGTATGGAAAAAATTACTTTTGTTGCCAATCCTGATTTAGAGGACTATATAGCTACAAATAACGCCACGAGAGTTTTGGCAAATGAATTATTATAAATGGAGTTTTTAATTAAGGCATCGCAACTCATTATGAGTTTATCAATACTAGTTATCTTGCACGAACTAGGTCACTTTTTACCCGCAAAACTATTCAAAACACGTGTAGAAAAATTTTATCTTTTTTTTGATCCCTGGTTTTCTTTGGTAAAGAAAAAAATTGGAGACACTGAATATGGTATTGGTTGGCTTCCTCTTGGTGGGTATGTAAAAATATCTGGAATGATCGATGAAAGCATGGATAAGGGGCAAATGGAAAAGGCTCCTGAAAACTGGGAGTTCAGAGCAAAACCTGCTTGGCAAAGGCTCATAATTATGTTGGGAGGAGTTACTGTAAACCTATTGTTAGGTGTTTTTATTTACTCTATGACGCTTTATGTTTATGGTGATAAATATTTGCCAAATGAAAATTTAGGAGACGGTGTGTGGTGTGTAAGTGATATGGCAACTGAGCTTGGTTTTGAAAATGGAGACAAGTTTATTGCTGCTGATGGTGAAAAAATTGATCGTTTTTTAGATGTTTTAGAGCGGGTAATTGTCTCAAAAGTAATTACCATTGAGAGGGATGGGGTTAACATGGATATTATTATGCCTGCAGACGTAATTGACCGGTTCCTAAAAAATGGAGGTGAAACCTTGTTTTACCCAAGAATACCCACTGTTATAAGTGAGGTTACTGCGGGTTCAAACGCTGAGTTGGCTGGCCTAAAAACAAAAGATGTGATTGTTGGTATTAACGATGTTTCTGTATTGTATTTTGATGAGTTTAAGTCTGAATTAGAAAAACACAAAGGCGGCACGGTTAATCTATTGGTTAAAAGGGGTGAAGAGGAGGTTTTACTTTCTGCCAAAATTGATGCGGGTGGAAAAATTGGCTTTGCCAGAAAAAACTTTTCCTTAAAACAATTAGAAGACAGGGGGCTTTATTCTCTTGCTTCCTATAATTATAATTTTTTTAACTCATTTCCTGCAGGCTACAACAAGTCGGTTAAAAAGCTAAGCAGTTATATTGATCAGTTTGTATTAATATTAAGCCCCGGAACTGGCGCCTACAAGGGAATGGGTGGTTTTGGCTCTATTGGCTCGTTGTTTCCCGCTACCTGGAATTGGGAAATGTTTTGGAACTTAACCGCTTTTTTGTCCTTAATGCTCGCTTTTATGAATATTTTACCAATCCCAGCATTAGATGGCGGGCATGTTATGTTCCTGATCTATGAAATTGTTTTTGGCAAGGCTGCGCCAGAAAAAGTAATGGAATATGCTCAGGTTGTGGGAATGGTTATCCTACTTAGTTTACTTATATTTGCTAATGGCAATGATATTTTAAGATTATTTTAACTTGTTTGAGGCACTAACAGCATACCACCTAATTATTATCTTCTCGGTAACAATTATTATTTCCTATTTCTTTAATATCTATGCAAAAAAATCAGGAATTCCTGCTGTTTTATTATTAATTGGTTTAGGGATTATTATCAACTATGGGCTAAGAATCTTTGGTGTTCCAAAACCTGATTTATTGCCAATATTAGAGGTTTTGGGTGTTGTTGGTTTAATCCTTATTTTGTTAGAGGCTGCTCTTGATTTGCGTATTTTGAAAGAAAAAATCGGGCTAATAATAGCCTCTTTTTTTGTTGCTCTTATTGGTTTGGGGGCAACTGCATATTTAGCGGCGTTTGCGCTTAATTATGTAATAGGTGTTGATATTTTAATAGGTATGCTTTATACAATACCCCTCTCTATATTAAGCTCTGCTATTATATTGCCAAGTATTAGCGACTTAAGCGAAAACAAACGTGAGTTTATGGTTTATGAAAGCACCTTCTCTGATATTGTTGGAATAGTTGGTTTTTATACTGTACTCACAATGGCGAGCACACAAAGAACAGAAAACATTTATGGCGAGGTTTTTGGAAACCTCTTTATAACCATTCTGTTGTCTTTTCTTCTTTCTTATATTCTTATTTACGTGTTTCAAAAAATTAAAGGTAATGTAAAACTTTTTTTACTTATTGCCATTCTGCTGCTTCTTTATGCTGTAGGCAAAATGTTCAATTTGTCATCGCTAATTATCATCCTTATTTTTGGGATGATCCTTAACAACTATAAGGTGTTTTTTAGAGGGCGGCTAATGGGTTTGCTTGAAGAAGAAAAAGTAGAAGATGTGCTTGATGACATGAAGATTATAACTGCAGAAAGCGCTTTTGTTGTGCGAACATTCTTCTTCATTATTTTTGGTTGGTCTGTTTTTTTAGGCTCCCTATTAAGCGTTAAGGTTATTGGGATAGGCTTGCTTATTTTGGTTGTTATTTATATTGTTAGGGGTGTCGTGTTGTTTATCTTTAACGGAAAAGATATTTTTCCTCAGCTTTTTTTAGCCCCAAGGGGCCTTATTACAATATTATTGTTTTTTGCAATTCCCGAAGAGCTGTCTGCTGGAAAAGAATTTCAAGGGGTCTTGCTTTTTGTAATTTTAATAAGCTGTTTGGTTATGACAAGATCTTTAGTTGCCCACAAAAACAGAACCTCTAAATCAGAATCTCTTAAAAACAACGAAATATTAAAAACTGATTTTGACGAAGATTCACTAAAGAAAAACAAAGAAGAGGGCTAGGAATTAGTCTTTCTTGTTTTCATATCTTTTTATCATATTCTTTTCATATTTTTGGGCTCTCATTTAAAAAACATATAATGATTGACATTAAAAACACATTAGCTGTGTTAGGGGTTAAAGAATCTAACAACGGCAGCTCGATAGGCACTGTTTCTTTTGGTGGTGGACAAGAAATTAAATCTTACTCTCCTGTGGACGGTCGTTTAATTGGCAGCGTAAGCTCTACAACAAGTGAAGAGTATGAAAAAGTTATGCAAGCAGCAACATCGGCTTTTAAAGAGTGGCGGTTAAAGCCAGCCCCAATTAGAGGTGAAATTGTACGCCAATATGGCGAGAGGTTAAGAGTCTATAAAAAGCCTTTAGGTGAATTAGTTTCTTATGAAATGGGCAAAAGCCTACAAGAGGGCTTAGGTGAGGTTCAAGAAATGATAGATATTTGTGATTTTGCTGTGGGTCTTTCTCGCCAGCTTCATGGATTAACCATGCACTCTGAAAGACCAGGGCACAGAATGTATGAGCAGTATCATTCGCTCGGTGTGGTTGGTATTATTTCTGCCTTCAATTTTCCTGTTGCTGTTTGGAATTGGAATACAGCTTTAGCATGGATTTGTGGCGACACTTGTGTTTGGAAGGCTTCTGAAAAAGCTCCTTTATGTGCTGTTGCTTGTCAAAACATTTGGAATGAAGTTGCAAAAGAAAACGAATTGCCTGATGGTATTTCTTGTATTGTTAATGGGGATTATCGAGTTGGAGAAATGATGACTGCAGATGATAGGCTTCCTTTAATTTCTGCTACAGGATCAACAAGAATGGGAAGGGTTGTAGGGGCAAGGGTTGCAGAAAGGTTTGGTAAATCACTATTAGAACTTGGTGGAAACAACGCTATTATCATTACGCCTGAAGCAGATTTAGAGGTTACTATTGTTGGTGCTTTATTTGGTGCTGTCGGCACTTGTGGCCAAAGATGTACGTCAACAAGAAGGTTAATTATTCATGAGTCTGTTTATGATGAAGTAAAAACCAATCTTATAAAAGCTTATTCTCAATTAAGAATTGGAAACCCTTTAGACGAAAGAAATCACGTTGGGCCTCTTATTGATTTAGATGCAGTAAGCATGTATTTAAGCGCTATCGAAAAAGCTAAAACAGAAGGAGGAAGCGTGTTGGTTGAAGGCGGTGTTTTAAATGGTAAAGGGTATGAGAGTGGTTGTTATGTAAAGCCTGTAATTATTGAGGCTAAAAATCATTTTAAAATAGTACAAGACGAAACGTTTGCGCCTATTTTATACATTATGAAATACACAAATATTGAAGAGGCTATTGATATGCAAAACGGGGTAAAACAAGGGTTGTCTTCTGCTATAATGACCACTAATTTAAGAGAGGCTGAAAAGTTTTTGTCTGTTGCTGGAAGTGATTGTGGAATTGCAAATGTTAATATTGGAACAAGTGGCGCAGAAATTGGCGGTGCTTTTGGTGGTGAAAAAGAAACAGGAGGAGGAAGAGAAAGTGGTAGTGATGCCTGGAAGATATACATGAGAAGACAAACAAATACCATTAACTATACAAAAGAGCTTCCTTTGGCGCAGGGAATAAAGTTTGATTTATAAGTTTTTGTTGCTACCAAACATAACCTATACCAAAAGAAACTGCCATAAATGTAATTTTTAACTTCTGTTCTGGTATGGCGTTTTTATAGGAAGCCCCAGAGTCTTCTGTCAACTTAACTCTTCTTTTTGGAATTTTTGGGTTTAAACTAAAGAAGTCTATTCCTGCTGTAATTCCCCAGTGGTTGTTTATATAGTATTTTCCTCCTAGGCCTAAAGAAAGCCCTGTAACCGGATCTGATTTTTTACTTTGAGTGTTTAAGCTTCCTCCTTCTGCTATTAATATGTCGGAAGTATCTGTCCAATTTACATTAATTTCTGGAGATGTCACTGACGGAACAATGGCTGCAGAAACTTTGAGGTTAAAATCAAAGGGCCTACTCATAGTTGAAAGAAAAAGCCCAACGGAATGTGTTGAAAAAGACCAATAATTATTCTCTGTTTCTGGATCAATATAGTAGTTTCCGTTTTGCTGTTCTACTTTTATAAACTCATTTGTGTACGCATTTTCATCAATTGAGTGATTGTGTTTTCCCCAAGAATATAAGGCTCCTATATTTTTATAAAATCTATATTGAACATCAACAAAATTGATTGTGTATCCATACTCTGCAAAACCAACATCTTTATAGTCCGATTGCTCAGTTTCTAATCCAGCATAAACACCAAAAGGAAGAGAGCCTCCCACCCCAATTCCAATATACTTCTCTTGAGTAAATCCGTCTAGAAAAAAGGCTATAAAACCAACGATTAAAAGTGATTTTTTCATTTTAAAGCTAATAATTTTTGTAAATTTATAAAATAGATACTTTTTTGTCTTTATTCTCTACTCTTTTTTATCCACAACCAATCTTTTATCTCTGTTTGCAAGCTCCCAGGCTGTTAAAAAAATGAATTTGGTTATTTTTTTTATTTTTAAAAAATCTATTTTTTCAATTGTATCTGTTGGCTTATGATAATCTTCATGAATGCCGTTGAAATAAAATATTACAGGAATATTGTTTTTTGCAAAATTATAGTGATCAGAACGATAATAATATCTGTTTGGATCGTCCTCCTTATTAAATGTATAATCTAAATATAGTCTGGTATATTTTTTATTTATCTCTTCACTTATATTATGTAGTTCTGTGCTTAACATATTAGAACCTATTAAATATACATAATTAGGATCAGTATGAAAATCACCTATTCTTCCTATCATATCTATATTTAAATTTACAACTGTTTTTTCTAAAGGATATATTGGATTATCAGTATAAAATTTACTTCCTAAAAGCCCCTTTTCTTCTCCAGAAACAAGCATAATAAGAATAGACCTTCTTGGTCCAAACCCTTCTTTTTTAGCAAGCATAAAACCTTCTGCTATTTCCATAGCAGCAACTGTTCCACTCCCATCATCATCTGCTCCATTAAAAATTAAACTGTCGTGTTTTCCAAGGTGATCATAGTGAGCGGTTATTACTATAAGTTCTTCTTTTAAGTCTGTCCCTTCTATATAACCTAAAACATTTTCACCTTTTATTTTTTTCTTTTGTCCTAATATTTTTTTTATAAAAGACATATCACAATCATCACACTTACAGAGATGCTTACCTGAATTAATCTTAAATTTTTGATAATATGTATTTCTTTTATATGGAGGTATGCCTATATTTCTAAAATGATTCATAATATAATCTGCCGCCATTTTTTGTCCTGGCTTTCCCGTTTCTCTTCCTTCTAAAGAATCAGAAGCTAAAATTTTTAAATGTTTTTCTAAATCTTCTACAATAATTGATTCTGAAAACATTATATTTTGTTGTGAAAAACAGAAAAAATAACACAGTAAAAAAAAAATTAAACAGCTACTTTTTTTCATTTTAAACAAATTTAAATTTTATTAACCCTTCTTTCGTGTCTTCCTCCTTCAAAATCGGTAGATAAAAAGGTATCTACTATTTCTCTTACCTCTTCCCATGTTAAATGTCTTGCTGGCATAGTAAGTATATTAGCGTTGTTGTGTAATCTTGACTGTTCTGCAATATGAGTATTCCAACAAAGCGCTGCTCTAATTCCTTGATGTTTATTTGCAGACATATTTATTCCATTTCCTGTTCCACAAAATTGAATTCCTAATTTGTTTTCATTATTTTCAATACTTTCAGCTAATTGATGTGCAAAATCAGGATAATCTACACTTTCTAATGAATAACATCCAAAATCTTTTATTTTTTTTCCGCTACCAGATAAATACTCTTTTAATTTTTCTTTATATTCAAATCCAGCATGATCACAAGCAAGTCCTATTTTCATTTTTTTAGTTTTTAACAGTGTGTTTATAATTATAATTTGTTCACTTATATATTTTTAAAAGTTTTTGTTTTAATAATATTTTTTTTGTTAATAAATTAATAAATAAAAGTAAAAACTTAAATTTATTATTTTAAAAATAAAACTAAGTCAATTTAAAAAGTTAAAATCAATATATTTTATTGTTTTTTACTTATTAGTTTTAAATATATTTATTAACTTTTTTTGATTGTAAAAATAAAATTATTTATTATAAAAAAGTAGTTAATTATATTCATTAACATTTATTAGTTTTTGTTAATTATATATATAACATATTGATTTTTAATTTTTAACAACTAACACTTTATATTATTATTGTCAATTATTATTAAAAAAAAATATATACAATATTTTAACTTATTTATTATTAACTAAATTAACAACTATATATAAATATTATATTATAAATTGAAAAATATAAATACAATATAAATATAAATATATACTGTTTTTAAAATATTATATTTATTAAATAATAATTTAATACTTTTATAATCTTAATTATAAAATAATATTATGAAAAAAATTACACTTTTATTTAGCAGTACCTTAATATTTATAAATGTATTTGGACAAATATCTTTTTGTGAAAATTTTGATTCTTATATAAATGGAGATCCTATAGCAGCTACATCTGCAGATTGGGAAATTTGGCCTACCCCAACCTCTACTGATGTTAGTGTAACCAATGTTTTATCTTCAAGTGGAAGTAATTCTTTATATTTATTTTCTGGACCAACTCAAGGAACACAAGATGTATTATTACCCTTTGGAACATCTGCTCCATATGAATTAGGTATTTTTGAATTTTCTTCAATGTTTTATGTTAATCAAGGAACTGGTGCTTACTTTAATTTTCAAGCAGAGAATATTGCTGGAACAACTTGGTCTTTAGATGTTAAGATGGATTTAGGAGTAATGGTTGTAGAAAATACAGGAAGTGGATTAAATTATTTAACTTCTACTTATCCTGAAAATCAATGGTTTGAAATAAAAGTTGTAAGTGATTTAACAAATAATTTTTGGGAAGTTTTTATTGATAACCAATCTCAGGGGACATTTACTAATATAGAAAATAAAATAGCATCATTAAATTTATATCCTATAGTGGGACATGAATTTTATGTTGATGATGTATGTTGGTCTTATACTGAACCAAACCTAGAAGACTTAAATGCACAAGTAATATCAGTTGCTCCTATTGAGGGGTTAACAGGACAAAATAGGTGGCCTTCTGTAGAGGTAAGAAATTTGGGACTAAATAACATTACTTCATTTGATGTTCAATTTTTATATAATGGAATAACTCTTCAAGAATCAGTTTCTGGTATAAATTTAGCAACAACAGACGTATATACAGTTAACTTTGATCCCTTAACAAACTTTATAACACTAGTAAGTGGACAAAATTTTGGAGAAGCAACAGTTACTAATGTAAATGGAATGGGACCAGATGATGATCCATCAGATGATAATATGACCATTCAAATAGATGCAGTAAATCCGGCATTAGGAAAGCTCGTTATAGGAGAAGAGGCTACCGGAACCTGGTGTGGATGGTGTCCAAGAGGAGCGGTAGCATTAAATTGGATGGATCATGATTATGAAGGATATTGGCAGGGAATTGCAGTACACAATGGAGACCCAATGACAGATGCAGACTACGATAATGGACTATTTGTTGTTCATGGAGGAAGTTATCCCTCAGGAGTAGTTGATAGAACTAATAATATAGACCCATCTGCTTTTAAAGAAGATTTTTTACAAAGAATTATAGTAGAACCAAATGGAATAATTACAAACGGAGCAGAGTTAACAGGAAATACACTAAAAGTTAATTTAACAGCTAACTTTCAAAATTCAGTAAGTGGAAATTATAAGCTAGCATGTGTTTTGGTAGAGGACTCAGTAACAGGAACAACAAACCAATATTATCAAGCTAATTCATATAGCGGAGGATCAGCAGGCTCATTAGTAGATGTGGATGGAAGTGATTGGGCGAACAAACCATCTCAAGTTCCAGCTTCACAAATGATTTATCGCCATGTAGCAAGGGGAATAGCACCAAGTTTTAATGGAGGCCCTCTTTCCAACACCTCATATAACAGCGGAGACTCTGAAACACTATGTTTTGAGTTTACACTAGACCCATCTTGGGATCAATCAAAAATACATATTGTGGGAATGTTATTAGATAACAGCGGGCTTATTGATAATGCCTCTTCTACATCTATAACCAATGCTATAAATAATGGGTATAATTCATGTACATCAACATCAATAGGTATAGATTTAAATGGACCAGACAGAGTTAATTTTTTCCCAAATCCAGCAACGGATAATATATACATATCAAATATAGTAGAAACAATAAAAGTTAAGATTTATGATATTCATGGAAGATTAGTTTTAGAAAAAGAAACTCATAATAAAGAATACTTAAATATTTCATCTTTAGCAAAAGGAGTTTATCAAGTTACATTTGAAGGAGATAATTATAAAGAAAAAAGAAAATTAATAAAAGAATAATTAAACCAAAATAAAATCCATTTGCTTTCTTTCTAAGTTAGCTTTTTGAATTTTAATTTTAATTTTTTGCCCTAATTGATAACAGACTTTTGATCGGTACCCAATTAGGGCATGTTTTTTTTCATCGTAAATATAATGATCGTCTTTAATACTACTAACCTTTACAAGCCCCTCACACCTATTAGCAATAATTTCAACATATAAACCCCACTCAGTTACACCAGAAATAATTCCATCATATTTTTCTCCAACCTTATTTTGAAGAAATTTAACCTGCATATATTTAACAGAATCTCTTTCAGCCTGTGATGCTTTTTTTTCTTTTTCAGAACAGTGCTTACACAGCTCTTCTAATCCGTTTTGTTTTGTTGATTTTGCACCGCCAATATATTTATCTAATAGACGATGAACAACTAAATCAGGATATCTTCTTATAGGAGAGGTAAAATGGGAGTAATAATCAAAAGACAATCCATAATGCCCTATGTTTTTTGTTGTATAAACAGCCTTGGCCATTGACCGTATAGTTAGAGTTTCTACCATTTGCTGCTCTTTTTTCCCTTTTATGTTTTTAAGCAAAACATTTAATGATTTTGAGAGCAGGAGAGCACTATTATTATTAATAGAATAACCAAGTTTCTTCACAATATTAGTAAGGCTTAAAATTTTGTCATTATCAGGTAAATCATGAACCCTATATACAAAAGGCTTCGCACTTTTTTTAGGAAAACCAATGTGTTTTGCAATAGTTTTGTTGGCTAAAAGCATAAACTCTTCAATTAAGTGGTTTGTTTCCAGGCTCTCTTTAAAAAAAACATCAACAGGGTTTTTTTTATCATCTAAAACAAACTTAACCTCTGTACTTTCAAAACCTATAGACCCTTTTTCCCATCTCTTTTTTCGTAATTTTTTAGAGACACTGCTTAATAAAAGAAGCTCCTCAGAGAAGTCACCCTTTTTGCTATCTATTATTTTTTGTGCTGTTTGATAGGTGAATCTTTTGTTAGAGTGGATAACCGTTTTTAAAATACGGTAGTCTAGTAAATTAGATTCCTCATCCATTTCAAAAAGGACAGAATAAGCTAGGCGGTCAACATTTGGTTTTAAAGAACAAAGGTTGTTTGACAAAAACTCAGGCAACATAGGGACCACCCTATCAACCAAATATACAGAAGTGGCTCTTTCAAAAGCCTCAACATCAATAACACCCCCCTCATCAACATAATAAGAAACATCAGCGATATGTACACCAATTTCCCAGCGACCACCATCTAGTTTTTTTACAGACAAAGCGTCATCAAAATCCTTAGCGTCTTTTGGGTCAATTGTAAAGGTTGTTGTTTTTCTTAAATCTAACCGACTTAATATTTCTTTTTTAGAAATAACCTCATTTATTTTATTAGCAGAATCGGTAACTTTAGCAGGAAATTTTGGATCAAAACCATAATCATATAAGATAGAATTTATTTCAGACTCATGGTTATTAATCTCACCTATAATACCAACAACCTTTCCGACAGGGTTTTTAAAACTACTATTCCACCCCTCAATTTGAACTAAAACTTTTTTGTTTAAATGTTCTTTTTTTACAGATTTTTCAGCCAAAAAAATATCAAAAGAAACTCTTTTGTCATCTGGAATTAAAAAATAACTGGAAGAGGAGTTATCAATTACCCCCACAAATTCAGTCTTCTTTCTTTCAATAACACGAATAACCTCACCCTCATGTTTGTTTTTTCTTTTTGGAAACACAACAACCTCCACCTCGTCTCCTGCCAATGAAAATAAACTATACTCTCTAGGTATAAAAACCTCTCCCCCCCCATCAAGGCCCACATAAGCACCTTTTTTGTTTGTGTTTTTCACAACAGAAAATACTGTAGTTGTTTTTTCTATTAACCGGTAAGCCCCTCTGTGAACTTCTTCAATAAGTTTTGATTCAGCCATTGTTTTCAGAACATCAATCAACTGAATTTTAACCCCCCTCTCTTTAATTCGAAGAGCCTTGCTTATCTGTTTGTAATTTAGTCTTTTTTTTGGGTTTTCTCTAAAAACAGAAAGCAGTAAATCAAATAGCTTTGCATTTGAAAACCCTTCTTTTCTTTTTTTTCTTGACTTTTTCTTTTTATTCATGTTTTGTGGGGCAAAAATAATAGTAAATTTACCAAGTGAAACTCCTTAAAATAAAACATATCATTATTCTTTTGTTAAGTGTTTTGGTTTTTAGCTCTTGCAGAACAAAAAAAACATTTAACGGAACATCAACCTTAGACTGTCCTGATTATAATGAATCGGAATTACAGTCAAGTATAAAAGAAAAAACAAAATCAAAGTGGAGGCTTGTGCTCTATAAGGATGGAAAAAAAATAGGAAGAAAACCAAAAAAAGGAAAGAGCAGACTATTTAAAAAGAAAAACTAATATTTTGTAACCAACCACAATCAAAAGTCGTTACCTATTATATAGCCTAGATAAATCGACAATGAAAGGTTTCCTAACAACAATTATTTTTTTGCCTGTTTTACTTTTCGCACAAACAACAAGTAAAACACAGGTTGCAATACCAAATCAGGTAACACTAGAAAAAACCATTACATCTGTTGTAACAGATAATACTGGACTAAACTGGATCGGAACCCTTGACGGTTTAATTTGTTATGACGGCAAAAGGTGGCATGAAATCAACAAAAAAAACAGCATTATTCCATCAAACAAAATACTTTCAATTGCAGTTTGTGGAGACTCTAAATATATAGGAACAGCAGATGGGCTTTTAGAGATAAAAAACAATGAGTGGAGGGTTTTTACAACACAAAATAGCAAATTACCATCAAACAAAATAAGAAAAATAATTATTAAAAACAATATCATTTGGATGGCTACAGCAAAAGGATTAACAAGTTTTAATGGTGACTTCGAGATACATTTGTCAGTAGAGAATAACGGAATAGAGGATGACAATTTTATTTCTATGTCTATAGATCATAATAATACAATTTGGTTAGGAACCAACAACGGACTATATAGTTTTGAAAAAAACATTTGGAGGGTTTTTACTACAAAAAACACGAATCTACCAAGTAATAAAATATGGGGTATTGTTATTGATAGCGAGAATAGAAAGTGGTTTGGCACAAAAAAAGGAATAGCAACCCTTTTAAATGATGAGTGGGCGTTGTTTAATAAAAAAAACACACCCATAAAAACCAACCTTATAAGATCAATAGCCTTTGATGATTATGATAGGGTTTGGGTAGGAACAGAAAAAAACATAACATCTTATGATGGAGAAAAATGGAAAAAACATAAAATAACAAACAAACATACTTTTGTAACAAACATGTTTATTGATAGCTTTGATAACAAGTGGATTTGCACACCAAAGAATGTAATTGTATATAACGATGACGGTGTGGAATTTAAAGACAATATAATAACCAATAATAGTGTTATAGTTAGTAAACAATAAATCAAAATAGTCATTTATAAATAGATATTTTGGTTAATACGCAAAAAGTCCAGCTGTAGCTGGATTTTTTGTTTTTTAATAAATAAAAAAAGAGACCCTCTTGTGTAGATCTCTTTTTATTGCTCCCCCTCTAGGACTCGAACCTAGGACCCTCTGATTAACAGTCAGATGCTCTAACCAGCTGAGCTAAGGAGGAGTGTTTCTTAAAAACGACTGCAAAAATAGAAGAACGGATTAAATAATACAATATATTTGTAAAAAATAATTTATGAGCATATTAGTAGTGGGAACAGTGGCCTTTGATGCAATTGAAACCCCTTTTGGAAAAACAGATAAAATTATTGGAGGAGCAGCAACATATATTTGTTTGTCGTCATCATTTTTCAATAATAAAATCAACCTAGTTTCTGTTGTGGGAGAAGACTTCCCAGACAGCGCAATACAAATGCTAAAAGAAAAGAAAGTAGACGTAAAGGGCTTGCAGATAAAAAAAGGAGAAAAGACCTTTTTCTGGTCAGGAAAGTATCATGAAAACATGAACAAAAGAGACACCGTTGAAACGCAGCTAAACGTGTTAGAAAACTTTAACCCAATTGTTCCTGAAGAATTTAAAAAATCAGAATATTTAATGTTAGGAAACCTCATGCCTTCAGTTCAGAAAAAGGTTCTTTCTCAGATGAAAAAAAAACCAAAGTTAATCGTTTTAGACACTATGAATTTTTGGATGGACTTATTTATGGATGATTTAAAAGAAGCGCTTAAAGAGGTTGACGTTTTAACAATTAATGACGAGGAGGCAAGACAGCTTTCAGGAGAACACTCACTGGTTAAGGCGGCAAAAATTATTTTATCAAACGGCCCTAAGTATGTAATTATAAAAAAGGGAGAGCATGGGGCGCTGTTGTTTAATGAAAAAGAAGTGTTCTTTGCCCCCGCACTACCACTAGAAGAGGTTTATGATCCAACTGGAGCTGGAGATTCTTTTGCGGGGGGGTTTATAGGATATTTAGCAAAAACAGGCGACATTTCATTTGAAAACATGAAACGAGCCGTAATAAATGGTTCTGCAATGGCATCTTTTTGTGTTGAAAAATTTGGAACACAAAAATTAAACGAAATAAACAAAAACGATGTTAATTTTAGACTTAAGGAATTTGTTAATTTGGCGAGCTTTAAAATATAATTAAAACAATAAATTATCGGTATTTGCGACATTTTTTTCATACCACTGATCGGCAATTAAGGCATTACTTTCAGCCGCTTGTACCGCTAAAAAATCACACCTTTCATTTTCTATATTATTTGAGTGCCCCTTTACCCAAACAAAACTTGTCTCATGTTTTCGATAAACACATAAAAACCTAATCCATAAATCTGCATTTTTCTTTTTTTTGAAGTTGTTTTTTTCCCAAGTAAAAACCCATTTTTTTTCAACGGAATTAATTACATATTTTGAATCAGAATAAACAGTAACACTAGAGTTTTTACTTTTAATGCTTTCGAGAGCAATAATTACAGCTAAAAGCTCCATTCTATTGTTGGTCGTAAGCCTAAACCCCTTAGAAATTTCTTTTCTGTGTTTGCCACTCAACAAAACAACTCCATACCCACCTCTTCCTGGATTTCCTTTTGCAGACCCGTCAGTATAAATAACAATAGACATTTAATGTTCCAATATTATATGTTCGATTGTTTTAGGAAAATAAGCAAGCTCTAATTGGCGTATTTTTTTTTCTAAACTTTCTAGGGTTTCATTGTTAGAGACGCTACAAGATTTTTGCAAAATAATCTCTCCCTCATCATAATTGGCATTTACAAAATGAATTGTAATGCCGCTTTTTGTTTCATGATTTTCCAAAACAGCCTTATGAACATTCTTTCCATACATTCCAACGCCGCCATATTTTGGCAGTAAGGAAGGGTGGATGTTGATAATTTTATTTGGATACGAGGAGATTATTTTTTTTGGAATCTTAAGCAAAAAACCAGACAAAATAATATAATCAACATCATAATTTTTCATAATTTCGAGAATCTTAACGTAATTATTTAAATCAGCCCTGCTTGTATATATGACAGGAATTTTAAGCCTTTCCGCTCGCGTAACAATAAAAGCACTACTTTTATTAGTGCATATTAAAACAACCCTAATATCCGTAGACTCAGAAAAATAATTATAAATGTTTTCCGCATTACTACCTGATCCTGAGCCAAAAATTGCTATTTTTTTCAAACGATTAAATTTTCATCAAAAATACTATAAACAAACAGATGTTAAAATAGAAAAGAATAAAGTTTGCAAATTCTTTATTTTATAGTTTTATTTGCATCTTATTAACTAAAAAAATTAAACATGTCAGATGTAGCAGAAAAAGTAAAAGCAATTATTGTTGATAATTTAGGCGTTGATGCTAGCGAAGTAACTGCAGAAGCAAACTTTACAAATGATTTAGGGGCAGATTCATTAGATACCGTTGAGCTAATTATGGAGTTTGAAAAAGAATTTGATATTCAAATTCCAGATGACAAGGCTGAGGCTATTTCAAATGTTGGAGATGCAATTTCTTTTATTGAAGGAGCTAAATCATAAAAAACATGAAAAAAAGAAGAGTGGTTGTTACTGGTATAGGGGCGCTTACTCCTATTGGTAATAATTTACAAAATTATTGGGACTCACTGATAAAAGGAGTGAGTGGCGCCGCAAAAATCACTCATTTTGATTCCTCAAATTTTAAAACACAATTTGCTTGCGAGCTTAAGAACTTTGAGGTGACAGACTTTATTCATAGAAAAGAGGCTAGAAAAATGGATCCCTTTTGTCAGTACGCGATGGTAACTACTGATGAGGCGGTTAAAGACTCTTGTTTAGATATTGATAAAATTAATAAAGAAAGAGCAGGTGTTATTTGGGGGTCTGGAATTGGGGGCATGAAAACGTTTCAAGAGGAAACATCAAACTTTGCTATAGGAAATGGAGTGCCAAGATATAGCCCCTTTTTTATTCCTAAATTAATTTCCGACATTCCTGCGGGACATATTTCAATTAAATATGGTTTTAGAGGCCCTAATTTTACCACTGTTTCGGCTTGCGCCTCTTCAACAAACGCTCTTATAGACGCGTTTAACTATATTAGATGGAACAAGGCAGACATATTTATTGCAGGAGGCTCTGAGGCTTGTATTTTTGAAACAGGCATGGGTGGTTTTAATGCAATGATGGCGCTTTCTACTAGAAACGAAGACCCCAAAACAGCATCTCGCCCTTTTGATAAAGACAGGGACGGTTTTGTTATGGGTGAGGGAGCCGGAGCCTTAATTTTAGAAGAGTATGAGCACGCCAAAAAAAGAGGAGCAAAAATTTACGCTGAATTAGTTGGGGGTGGACTAACAGCCGATGCTCATCATATTACAGCTCCACACCCAGATGGGCTTGGGGCTAAAAATGTAATGAATCTAGCAATTGAAGACGCTGAAATAGACATAACAGAAGTAGATTACATAAATGTTCACGGAACATCTACCCCTCTAGGAGATATTGCTGAGACCAAAGCAATACAATCTTTATTTAATGACCACTCATATAGGCTGAATATTAGCTCTACAAAATCAATGACGGGACACTTGCTAGGTGCTGCCGGCGTAATTGAGTCAATAGCCTGTATAATGTCAGTAAAGAACGACATAATTCCACCAACAATTAATCACAAAACAAAAGACCCGGAGATTGATGAGAGACTTAATCTAACTCTAAATAAAGCTCAAGAAAGAATAGTAAATTATGCTATTAGCAATACATTTGGTTTTGGAGGCCATAATGCTTCGGTCCTATTCAAAAAACACGAACAATAGGACTATTTAGATCAATATTTTCAAACATCTTTTCTGTTAAAAAAGAAAACCCATTTTTAATATCACTTTTGGGATTTTATTCAAAAAACGAAATATATCAAAGAGCATTTGTTCACAAATCAGTTAATCAAAAAACAAACAATGAGAGATTAGAGTTTCTTGGTGACGCGATTCTTTCTTTTGTGATTTCGGACCTGTTATTTTTAGAGAACAAAGAAGAGGAGGGGTTTTTGTCAAAAAAAAGAGCAACAATAGTTGGTAGAAAACACCTAAACGTAATTGCAAAAAACATGATACCTGAATCAGAGATTAAAAAAAATCTAAAGAGAACACCCGATAATATATATGGAAACACTTTAGAAGCACTAATTGGAGCAATATATTTAGACCAAGGCATAAACTTCACAAGGAGCTTTATAAAAAAACATATTTATCAATCAGAGTTTATACAAACACTACAAGACATAGATTACAAAAGCAAGTTATTAACTCTAAGCCAAAAAGAAAAAATAAAAATAACATATAGAGTAGAAAGTCAAATAGGGCCAGATCACAACAAAGAATTTTCAATAGCTATTTTAGCTAATGAAAAAAAAGTGGCGGAGGCAAAAGGAAAATCAAAAAAGGAAGCAGAACAAAATGCAGCAAAAAAAGCAATTAAAATTGTATTTTAGCCTTAATGAAAACACACCACATCTTACATTGCACGCAAGAGCATGAGTTTATTACACTAGCAATTAATAGCCACAGCAGGGGCTATAAGTTGTGCTGGAGCCTAAACAAATCACTTGGCCTAAGCTTTAAAATGACGGATAGCCACATTATATCTAAGGACCTAATATTTACAAGATATGTAGCAAAAGATGATGATGGAAGATTATTTAATTTGTTGCCAAATCTTTCTAAAAAAGGATACTTAATTCCATCTCAGAGCCGGATAAATTACTTCTTATTAATAAACAAAAGCAATTGGGGAAATATAAAAGATAGGCTTTTAAGCAAATTAAGAGCAATAAATGATATACTTTTGGTGCAGGAATTAGATGTAGAAAAAATCAAAAATAGAGATAGACTGATAATATATGATAAGAAAAACTAAAATAATAGCAACTGTTGGACCATCCACATCATCGAAAATGATGTTGAAAAAGTTGATACTCAAAGGAGTAAATGTGTGTAGATTAAACTTCTCACACTTGTCACACGAAAAAGCAAAAGAAATTATATCGAAAATAAAAGAGATAAACCAAGAGCTTCATGTGCACACAGCAATATTAGCTGATTTGCAGGGGCCAAAAATTAGGGTCGGAGATTTTGAAAAGCCAATAAAACTAAACAAAGGAGATGATGTGATTTTTAAAACAAAAAAAACAAAAAATAGCATATACATAAACTACAAAAACTTTGCAAGAGATGTTGGGGTAAAAAACAGGGTTCTACTTGATGACGGGAAAATAATTCTTGAAGTGATACACACAAACCTGAAAGACACGGTAAAATTAAGGGTGGTTTTTGGGGGTGTTTTGCAATCTAGAAAAGGAGTTAACTTGCCAAACACAGAGATCTCACTTCCTTGTTTAACAAATAAAGACAAAAAAGATTTAGAGTTTATTTTATCAGAAAAAATAGAATGGCTTGGACTTTCATTTGTAAGAAAAGCCAAAGATGTGGTCTTATTAAAAAAGATGATTAAAAAAAGAAAACTAAACCACAAGGTAATTGCAAAAATTGAAAAACCAGAAGCGATTAAAAATATAGATTCAATTATTAATGTTACTGACGCCGTAATGGTTGCTAGAGGAGATTTGGGTGTTGAGGTTCCTCCTCAAAAAGTTCCTGTATATCAAAAAATGATAGTGGAAAAATGTATTAATAGTGCAAAACCAGTTGTTATTGCCACCCAGATGCTTGAAAGCATGACTGATTCTCCAACCGCAACAAGGGCAGAGGTAAATGATGTGGCAAATTCAGTTATTGATGGTGCGGATGCTGTAATGCTTAGCGGAGAAACTTCAATAGGAAAGTACCCATTAAAAACAGTTGACACTATGCGAAAAATAATAAGAGACATAGAGAGTAGCGAACATAATATCTCTAAAAACACAGAAGAAAAATCTATTCTTGACAGAAACAGGATACTCTCAAATGCAATTTGTTCCAATGCATGTGTTGTTGCTAAACAAATAAAAGCCAAGGCAATCATTACAATTACATACTCTGGTTTTAACACCATTAAAACATCTAGTTTTAGGCCACATGCATTTATTTATTCATTTACAAATAATCACACCATTTTAAATACACTAAGTTTAGTTTGGGGGGTCCAGGGTTTTTATTATGATAGAGGAACTACAACAGACCAAACAATTAAAGAAACGAAAGAAATATTAAAAAAGGGGAAGCATGTTAAAAAAGGGGATTTAGTAGTAAACCTAGCAAGTATGCCGGCTCAAGATAGAGGAACTACAAATATGATGAAGGTTAGTAAAATAAAATAAAAAATGATTAACACAGAATTATTAGCAGAGATTTGTGAGGTAGCAGGAGCTCCAGGACACGAACAAAGAGTAAGAGATATTGTACTAAGAGAAGTAAGGCCCTTGGTGGATGAAATACGAATAGATAATTTGGGAAATCTAATCGCAATTAAAAAGGGCTCGGAAAGCAAAAAAGTAATGATTGGCGCTCATATGGATGAGATAGGCTTTATAGTAACACACATAGATGATAATGGGTTTATTTATTTTCATACATTAGGAGGGTTTGACCCAAAAACACTTACAGCACAACGAGTGATTATTCACGGGAAAAAAGACGTTGTCGGAGTCATGGGAAGCAAACCTATTCACTTAATGAATGCAGCAGATAGGGCTAAAGTGCCTACAATAAAAGACTATTTTATAGATACAGGAAGGAGTAAAAAAGAACTAGATAAGTTAATAGGTGTTGGGGACACCATAACAAGAGAAAGAAAGCTTATTGAAATGGGCGATTGTATTAATTGTAAATCGTTAGATAACAGGGTCTCCGTGTTTATTTTAATAGAGATGTTTAGAGAAATGAAAACCCCACCCCCATATGATGTTTATGGGGCATTTACAGTTCAAGAAGAAATAGGAATTCGAGGAGCAAACGTCTCTTCAATGGATATTAATCCTGATTTTGGCTTTGGATTAGACACAACAATTGCCTGGGATACACCAGGGTCTACAAAACAAGAACAAGTTTCTGCTCTTGGTGATGGGGCGTGTATTAAAGTGATGGACTCCTCTACTGTTTGTGATTATAGGATGGTAAAATACATGAAAGAAATTTCTAAAAACAAGAAAATAAAGACCCAATTAGAAATTTTGCCAGCCGGGGGAACTGACACAGCTGGGATTCAAAGAATGAACCCTGGGGGTAGCATTGCTGGGGCTGTGTCTATTCCAACACGACACATTCATCAGGTTATAGAGATGGTACATAAAAAAGATGTTAGAGCAGCTATAGATTTATTAAGAGCTAGTGTAGAGAATTTAAATACCTATAACTGGAAATTTAAATAAAAAATCATGAAAAAGAGAGTGCTTATTTTTCTAAAACTTGCACATGTAAACACCCTTTAACAGTCTTGAATAACAAGCCCTACATAAAACACCAAAAAAATTAAATATTTTATAAAGAGGAGAACTGTTTTAGAAAACGAATATCATTTTCAAAAAATAGACGCAAGTCATTTATTCCATATTTTAGCATAGCAATCCTTTCAATCCCCATTCCAAAAGCATATCCGCTGTATTTATTGGAGTCAATACCACAATTTTCTAAAACATTCGGATCAACCATACCACACCCTAAAATCTCTAACCAGCCAGTTCCTTTTGTGATGCGATAATCAGACTCACTATTTAAGCCCCAATAAATGTCAACCTCAGCAGAAGGCTCTGTAAATGGAAAATACGAGGGCCTTAGCCTAATTTTTGTTTTTTCTCCAAACATTTCTTTGGCAAAATATAATAAAGTTTGTTTAAGGTCAGCAAAACTTACATTTTCATCAATATACAATCCCTCTACTTGGTGGAAAATACAATGAGCTCTTGCTGAAATAGCTTCATTTCTATAAACTCT
>CEVW01045522.1_pt1 | contig 83163 bp, 75 predicted proteins | sample 427061 | NCBI WGS metagenome assembly CEVW01 (sample SAMEA2623774, study PRJEB7988) | marine metagenome | biome: marine biome (ENVO:00000447); feature: surface water layer (ENVO:00002042); material: "saline water (ENVO:00002010), including plankton (ENVO:xxxxxxxx)" | depth 5 m
TTTCTTCCAAAAAAGCAAATTAAAGAGTTTGTAAAAGATCGTTTTAATAGATCTCTAGAAAGTATCGGTATCAATAAAGTTTTTGAAACAGATAAATCTCTAGTAAATCAAACGGAATGGTTTAATGATGAAATTATTGGAACAAAACACGTAGATTTTTTTGTAAAAAGATCTATAAATTATAGTAAAAAAACACAAAGTATAACTGCAGACGATTTATTTTAAAATATGCAAGAAATAAAAAAAGATCAAAATAAAAAGACAACCAAAGATGGTGTTAATTCTCATTATGAAAACTTGTTGAACGCACGCAAGGAAGCTGTAAACACATTTAAGTCTTCCAAAAATAATGATAAAAAAGCAAATGTTCATAAAAATTCTGATAGCTTTAGCTGGCTAACAGATCACAGTAGAAATTTTCTTGCTTCAGGCTATGTTTCGGAAGGCACTAAAGCAGAAGAACGAATTAGAGAAATTGCAAATAGGGCTGAAGAGATATTAGGCATTAAAGGTTTTAGTGACAAATTCTATAATTATATGGAAAAAGGGTTCTTTTCATTATCCTCTCCGGTTTGGTCTAATTTTGGAAAGGAAAGAGGTTTGCCTATTAGTTGTTTTGGTTCAAATATTTCTGATGATATGGGTAATATTTTATATACTCAGTCTGAAGTAGGGATGATGTCCAAGCTAGGTGGAGGGACTTCGGGATACTTTGGTCATCTTAGACCTAGAGGAGCAAGTGTTAAAAACAATGGAGAGGCATCTGGATCAGTGCATATAATGCAATTATTTGAAACCATGGTTGATGTTGTTAGTCAAGGTTCTGTTCGTAGAGGAAGATTTTCTCCATATTTGCCAGTTGAGCACAAAGATATTTTAGAGTTCTTAGATATTGGAACAGAAGGTAATCCAATTCAGGAATTGACACATGGTGTTAGTGTAACAGATGATTGGTTAAAAGAAATGATTGATGGAGATGTAGAAAAACGAGCTGTTTGGGCAAAGGTTTTACAAAGAAGAGGAGAAATAGGCTACCCATATATCTTTTTTAAGGACAATGCTAATAATGGTGCTCCTGAAGTGTATAAAAAAAATAATTATAGTGTTAATGCAAGCAATTTGTGTACTGAAATTATGCTTCCTTCAAATGAAAAATGGTCATTTGTATGCTGCCTTTCCTCATTAAATGTTTTGCATTATGAAGAATGGAAGAATACAGATGCTGTTGAAACAATGATATTCTTTTTAGATGCTGTTATTAGCGAGTTTGTTGAAAAATTAGATGTTTATCGAGAATCTAAAGACCTTGATGATCAGCAAACTTTTTTATTTATGAAAAGAGCATATGATTTTGCGAAAGACCATAGAGCCTTAGGCCTTGGGGTGCTAGGATGGCATTCATTTTTGCAGTCTAAAATGCTAGCGTTTAATAGCGAGGAAGCGTATAGTCTTAACAGCGAAGTATTTAAACTTATAAAAAAGAAATCGTATGACGCCTCTATGCAGCTAGCAAAAATGTTTGGCGAGCCGAAAGTTTTAAAGGGAATAGGAAGAAGAAATGCTACATTAAATGCTATTGCACCTACAACATCATCGGCCTTTATATTAGGTCAGGTTTCACAGGGAATTGAGCCTATTTGGTCAAATATTTATGTAAAAGATATTGCAAAAACGAAATCAACAATTAAGAATCCCTTTTTAGTTAAGCTACTTCAAGAAAAAGGAGAGGATCGCCAAGAGATTTGGAATAGCATTAGAGATAAGGATGGCTCTGTACAGCATTTGGATTGTCTATCTGAAAAAGAAAAAGATGTTTTTAAGACATATACCGAAATTGACCAAATGGATATAATTTATCAGGCAGCAAATAGACAAAATCATATAGATCAAGGGCAATCTATCAATCTCATGATTCATCCAGATATGCCTACAAAAGAGATAAACAATATTTATATTACAGCTTGGAAACTAGGCTTAAAATCTCTTTATTATCAACATAGTATGAATGCAGCTCAGCAATTTAAACAGAAGAAGGAGTGTGCCTCATGTGAGGCGTAATATAAATATTTTGTATTGCGAAATGAATTATACAAAATACTAGCTATTTAAATAAATACTTCAGTAATTAAGATAGAAAATAGCTGCATATACTAATCAAAGAAAGATTATTTCTAGTATTTTATTCGTTTATTTGTAATAATGAAAATTGTTATCAAAACAGTAATATTATTATTGCTGAGTAGTTGTGCTAATATAGTACCTCCAACAGGAGGGAATAAAGATCTAGACCCTCCAAAATTAATAGGCAAGAGAGGTGTAGAAAATATGAAGCACGTAAATACTAGAATTGTAGAATTTGAGTTTAATGAGTTTATTCAAACAAATAAATGGGATGAGCATTTTTATATATCGCCCCCAATAAAGAACAAGATTAAGAAGAAAATAAAAGCTAAAAAACTTAGCCTAACTATTGAAGATTCTCTTACTAGCAACACGACTTATTATTTATCTTTAAACTCTTGTATTAAGGATATTAATGAAGGAAATATTTTAGATACACTTAGTTATATTTTTGCCACATCCGATAATTTTGATACCTTAAGACTTAGTGGAGAGTTAAAAGATGCATATAATTTAAAAGTTATTGATAATGCATGGGTTATGCTTTTCAATGAAGAGATTCATGACTCCCTTATTTTTAAGACTAAGCCAAGTTATATTGCTAAAACTAATAAGGATGGGTTTTTTAATTTTCAAAATCTAAATAGTGATATTTTTAAAATAGTAGCTCTTAATAGTTTTGATTTTTTTTATAATGAAGGAGAAAAAATGGCTTTTTATGATACAACAATTAACGCCTCAAAAGATAGCTTTATTTCTCTTTTTGCATTTGATCCAATTATAATTTTTGATACCACAAAGACAGATACAATAATTAGGCTAAATAGCACTCTACTAGATACCTCCATAAATGACACAATCAAACCCCAAGACATGTTACTTGGAAAGTTAGAAATCCTTAGTTCTATTAATTCTTCGTGTATAATTCAATTATTACAAAATGATAAGCTTGTAAAAGAAGCGTTTTTCACAAAGCCTCCATATATAATAAAAGAGATACCTGCAGCTAAGTATGATTTAAAATTGATATATGATACGAATAATGATAGCAGCTGGACAACAGGTAGTTGGAGGCGAAGGGCCCAAGCTGAAAGAGTAATTAACTATCCTAGTGAGATTGTTATTCGTTCTAATTGGGATTTAGAATTAGAGTGGGTTATTGAAGAGTAAAATTATCCCTATCTTTTAAAAAGTTCATTTGTCTTCTCTTTAGTTTTAAGTCATCAATACTTAATGAGACTTGTAAGACCTGCTCTTTATTTTCTATTGCAGAATATAATTCCTGACCAAAGGAATTAAAAACTTTACTGTGGCCACTAAAACAAATCTTTTTTTCATCTTTACCTATTCTATTAACACCAATTGTATAGCACTGATTCTCTATTGAACGTGCCTTTAATAGGGTATCCCAGGCATCAATTCGTTTAATGGGCCAATTAGCTAAATAGATTAGTAGATCATAATCTATATTATTTCGGCTAAACACCGGAAATCGTAAGTCATAACAAATTAGAGGGCATATTTTCCATCCATTTTCCTCAATAATTAATCGATCTTTACCTTTTGTAATATATTTTCCCTCATTTATAAGTGAAAATAAATGACGTTTATCGTAAGTATGTATTTTACTATTCTCCGAAATCCAAACTAATCGATTAAATACTTTGTTATTTTCGGCCACCATTAAACTTCCTACAACAGCACACCTCTTTTCTTTTGCAATTTCTTGCATCCAACTAATAGTTGTACCCTTCATTGTTTCTGCAAGGTGATTAGATTGGGGGCAAAATGCAGTATTGAACATTTCAGGAAGTAAAATAATGTCTGTTTCTGAAATGTCTGAGATTAGTTCTGATAAATGTCTAAGGTTTTTATCTATATCTTTCCAAAAAATATCAGACTGAACAAGAGAAAGGTTAAGATACTGTTTCATAAAACAAACTTAAAGAATTAATTGACCTATCTAATAATAAATTCATTTTTTAAAGTAGTTATTGAATAATAAAAAAATAATAAAGGGCCTATTATTCGTAAATTATCTCAAGCAAAGTTTGTCCTACAGCATTTAGTGTTTCTTTATTAATATTATCCATATCATCTTTATGAGTGTGCCAATGCTTATTGAAATTATTTTTAGTAGTGGGGTCGTATTCAATAATATCAATTGTTGGTATGGCTGCAATTAAATTTACATAGTAATGGTCATCTATAATTTGAGGTGCATTTTGAAATACGAAATAATTTCCAAATCCTAATTTATGCGCTTTTCGCCAGACTTTTTGTAAAATATGTGACGCATAATAGGAAGAAATTTGTTCATGCCTAAAAGTAGCATCTTTTGCTCCCACCATATCTAGTAAAATTCCATATTGAGCGTAGTAGTTTTGCTTGTGAGGGTTCTTGCTCCAATATTGCGATCCTAAACACCAAGAATCCTGCATAATAGGATAAGATGAGTTTTCTGGCTGACCATAATCTTCCGCATCAAAAAGAATAATATCTACTCCTATTTTAGGATTTGTTTTGCTAAACTGTCGTGCTATTTCTAATAAAATACCAACGCCACTACCACCATCATTTGCCCCTAAAATAGGCTTATTTGTATTTTCAGTATCATGATCTGCAATATGTCTAGAGTCCCAATGTGCAAAAAGTGCAATTCTATTATTTTTTTCTGGCGAAAAAGATGCAATAATATTTTTTAAGGTGTGGCGTTTCCCGTCATATGTTGTAATAGGAGCTTCTTGAATTACGACATTTGGGGCGTAGCTTTTTAGTTTTTTCTCTAACCAAATAGCACAATTCTCCCAACCTTTACTACTTATTACTCTTGGACCAAAACTTACTTGCTTTTCTACAAAATAATAAGCGGAATCTGCATTAAATCGAGGTGCGATAGGCTTCGTATTTATTTTTTTTAATACGTTCGCTTGTGTTTCTGGCGGTGTATTTGTGCAAGAAAATAAAATGCTCGCAAGAAGAAGAGTTAATATTTTAGTTTTTAAATGGATCATATATATTTTTCCCAAGAAGTTCCTTCGCGACTATCTTTTATTTGTATCCCAAGCTTATCTAATTCATTTCTAATTAAATCTGCTGTATTAAAATTCTTACTTGATTTTGCATTGTCTCTTAGTTTTAAAACTAAACCCATGACTTCATTGGTTAGATCATTGCTAGTATTGTTTTTTGCAGAAATAAGGCCCAAAACATCTGTAACAAAAGTATTGAAGAGGGTTTTTAATTTTTCTAAATCACTTGAGGAAAGACTTTCTTTGCCATCTTTCACAGAGTTGATTATTCTGACACCATCAAATAAGTGAGCAATTAAAATAGGAGTGTTAAAATCATCATCCATTGCACTATAACATTTGCTTTCTAATTCACCTACATTATAAGTTGAGCTTTTTGATGGGACTAATTTTTGTAATGTTTCCATTGCGCTCATAAGTTTTAAAATTCCTTTCTCCGAAGCTTGAAGTGCTTTATTGCTGAAATCTATTGTTCCTCTGTAATGAGCTTGAAGAATAAAAAACCTAATCGTCATGGGGTGATAAGATTTTTCAAGCTTGATATGGCTTCCACTAAAAAACTCTTGCAAATTGATAAAGTTATTAAGTGATTTCCCCATTTTTTGCCCATCAATTGTAATTAAATTGTTATGCACCCAATAATTAGCAGGGCGGCATAAGTCTGCTGCATAACTTTGGCAAATTTCTGCTTCATGATGAGGAAAAATTAAGTCAAGTCCACCTCCATGAATATCAAAATGTTTCCCCAAATACTTTTTGCTCATTGCTGAGCATTCAATGTGCCATCCTGGAAATCCTACTCCCCATGGTGAATTCCACTTCATTATGTGACGATCAGAAGCCTTTTTCCAAAGTGCAAAATCTGCGGCATGTTTTTTTTCGCTTTGAGATTCCAATTCTCTTGTGCCGTCAATGTTATCTTCTATTTTCCGACCAGATAGAACCCCATAGTTATACTTTTCTGCATATTTTTTCACATTCATATATACTGACCCATTTATGACATATGCGAATCCATTTTTAATAATTTTTTCAATCATTTCTATCTGTTCAATTATATGACCTGTTGCCCTAGGCTCTATTGACGGCGATAAGCAGTTAAGTTTTTTTAACGAGTCATGATATTTTTCAGTATAAAAGTGAGCAACCTCCATAGGTTCAAGTTTTTCACTTTTGGCTTTTTTAGAAATTTTGTCTTCTCCATCATCTGCATCATTTTCAAGATGTCCTACATCTGTAATATTTCTAACATACCTTGTTTTAAAGCCTATGTGAGTAAAATATCTAAAAATAATATCAAAAACAATTGCAGGACGAGCATGTCCTAAATGAGGGTCTCCGTAAACAGTAGGCCCACAAACATACATCCCAACATGATTTTTAACTATTGGTTTAAAAAGTTCTTTTTCTTTTTTAAGCGTATTATAGATCTTTACTTTTCTAATCATACAATTGTTATTTTATATTGTTTTTTTAAATTAGTTATCATATCCTTAGTCATTTTTTCTAGATCATATTCTAATACCCATCCCCAATCATTTTTTGCTTGTTCATCATTAATCGAACGAGGCCAGGAGTCAGCAATTTTTTGCCTGAAATCACTACTGTAAGAGATTTCAAAGTTAGGAATATGTTTTGAAATTTCCTTGCTAATTTCTTTTGGGGTGAAACTTACTCCAGCTAAATTATACGAAGATCTAATCTTAACCATCTGCGAAGGGGCCTCCATTAATTGAATTGTAGCACGGATCGCATCAGTCATATACATCATAGGAAGTCTTGTGTTTTCAGATAAGAAGCACTCATATTTTTTGTTTTTTATAGCTTGATGAAAAATATCAACAGCATAATCAGTTGTTCCTCCTCCTGCTGGAGCTTTCCATCCGATTAAACCGGGATAACGAATACTTCTTACGTCTACACCAAATTTATTAAAATAATATTCATTCCATCTTTCGCCAGCTTGTTTGCTGATCCCATATACTGTAGTTGGCTCCATGACTGTGTATTGTGGTGTATTTTTTTTTGGTGTTGTAGGGCCAAAAACTGCAATTGATGAGGGCCAAAAAATCTTTTTTATCAGCCCATCTTTTGCTAGATCCAAAACATTAGAGTGTGAGCGCATGTTTAATCTCCATCCTAATTCAATGTTTTTTTCTGAATTAGCTGATAATAGAGCTGCAAGTAAATAAACTTGAGTTATTTTATGTTTTTTTACAATTTGTCTTAATAATTGCTCATTTAGAATATCTAGTTCTTCAAAAGGGCCGGAGCTCATGACCTCAAATGATGACGGGCGAATATCAGAAGCAATGACATTTTCATTTTTATATATACTTCTTAGCTCCATTACGAGCTCAGTCCCAATTTGGCCTGAAGAACCGATTATTAAAATTTTTTCTTGCATTTAAAAAACATTTTGACAAAGATAACATTATACATTATTTGTACGAGCTTATTTTAAATCGAATAAGAATAGCAGATTTCATATCTTTGCATCAGTTTTATAAAACAATAAGATGGATCCAAATACAGGAAAAAAAGGAATGTTTAATAAGTTGAGTAAGAAACAAGCACTAAAATTACTCAATAAAGAAAATTTTAAAAGAAAAACCGTTTCTTTTTATAGGTACGTAATACTGGAAGATGTAGAAAAATTAAGAGATGAACTTTATGCTGATTGGGTAAAATTAGGTGTTTTAGGAAGAATTTACTTGGCTAATGAAGGGATTAATGCACAAGTAAGCGTGCCAGAACACAACTGGGAAGAGTTTAAATTTCAAGTGCATTCAAATAAACAGTTTGTAAATATTCCTTTTAAAATTGCCGTGGAGAATCAAAAAGATTCATTTTTTAAATTAACCATAAAGGTGCGAAAACAAATAGTTGCAGATGGATTGAAGAAAGATGAGTATGATGTAACTAATGTTGGCAAACATTTAACCGCAGAGCAATGGAATAAAGCAATGGAAAATGGAGCAACAGTGGTTGATATGCGTAATCATTATGAAAGTGAAATAGGTAGGTTTAAAGGAGCAATTTGTCCTGATGTTGAAACATTTCAAGAGGAATTACCTGTTGTGAAAAATCTTCTCAAAGACAAGAAAAAAGAGCCGATATTGCTTTACTGTACAGGAGGCATTAGATGTGAAAAAACCTCTGCTTATTTAAAGCATCATGGATTTCAAGACGTAAGTCAATTGCATGGTGGAATAATAGACTATGCAAAACAACTAAAAGAAGACGATAGTTTAACTAATAATTATATTGGAAAGAATTTTGTTTTTGATGAAAGAAGAGCAGAGCGAATTTCTGATCATGTAATTAGTAGTTGCCATCAGTGTGGAGAGGCATTTGACACTCATGTAAATTGTAAAAATGTAAATTGCAACCTTTTATTTATACAATGTGAAAGTTGCCAAATTAAATATGAAAATTGTTGTTCACGTGAATGTATAGAGATTATCAATTTACCTGAGGAAAAGCAAAAAGAAATTAGAAAAGGTTCTGGTAAAAAGAAAATGTACTATAGCCATAAAAGAGTAAATTTAAATTTATAGACTTTTCTGAAAAATCAACTTCTTTTTATAGTATTTATTATAAAAAATGACTATTAAATATCTGTTTATTTTGTAAAAGTTATTTAAATTAATAGTTATTGAAAAAGTATGCTGAAAATCATATTGCTGTATCTTTTGTATTTCATATTTTTGTTGCTGAAAAATTAACACAATGACAAGTATATTAATAGTATTAGTTTCACTTTTAGTAATTATCACTTTGGTACAGCTTACGCGAGTTACGGAGTTGCTAGCAGAATTGAAGAATCAAGATGTAAATGACGTGACAGATCAAGACAATAAAACTCAAGGAGTTTTGTTTTTAATTATAGGCATGGGGTTTATCGTATTTGTTATTTGGCAAATGATAGAATGGAATCATTTATTATTGCCAGCTGCTGCTTCTTTACATGGAATAGAGATAGATGCGTTAATGAAATTTACAATGACAATGATTTTAATTGTCTTTTTTGTTTTAACACCTATGTTATTTTATTTTGCATATAGATACAGAGGAAATAAGAATAATACTGCATACTTCTTTGCTCATGACAATAAGTTAGAATTAATATGGACTATTATCCCTACTATTGTCTTGACGGGTGTTATTATATATGGTTTAAAAACCTGGAATCAAACAATGAATGTAGATACTTCGGCAGCTAAGGTTATAGAAGTATATTCTGAACAGTTTAAGTGGACCGCACGTAGTGCAGGCGACGACAATCAACTTGGCGGAGCTAATTTCAAGTTAGTTACTGGTACTAATGCTTTAGGAGTTGATTTGGAAGATGAACATGCTTTAGATGATAAGCTCTTACGAGAAGTGCATTTAGTTGTAGATAAACCAGTATTATTAAAATTTAGATCACGAGATGTAATTCATTCAGCATTTCTGCCTCACTTTAGAGTTCAAATGAATTGTGTCCCAGGTCTTTCAACACAATTTGCTTTTACTCCTACTAAAACAACAAAAGAGATGAAAGAACAGGAGGGAGAAGATTTTGAGTATGTCTTATTATGTAATAAAATTTGTGGATCAGCGCATTATAATATGCAAATGAATTTTATTGTAGAAACACAAGAAGAGTATGATGCTTGGATTGCATCTAAAAAAACACTGAAGGAAAAATTATTAACTCAAAAATAACATAATGTCAGACCATCATAAAGAAACATTTATTACAAAATATATTTTTTCCCTAGATCATAAGATGATTGCAAAGCAATTTTTAATTACAGGAATGATTATGGCTGTTTTAGGAATGATTATGTCTGCGGTTTTTAGAGTGCAACTTGCAAACCCTGGAGAATCTTCTATCCTATATAACTTATTGCCTGGCTCATGGGTAAATGAAATGGGAGCATTAAATCCTGATAAATATTTAGCATTAGTCACAATGCATGGTACAATTTTAGTTTTTTGGGTGTTAACAGCTGGCCTTTCAGGCACTTTTGCTAATTTTTTGATTCCACTTCAGATTGGAGCTAGAGACATGGCTTCTGGTTTTATGAATATGCTTTCTTATTGGTTCTTCTTTATAGCTACAGTTGTTTTAGTTTCATCGATTTATGTTCAGGGTGGTCCTGCATCAGGAGGCTGGACTATTTATCCCCCCCTTAGTGCACTACCTCAAGCAATACCAGGATCTGGAACTGGAATGACTCTATGGCTTATTAGTATTACTTTGTTTGTAGTGGGATCATTATTGGGAGGTCTTAATTATATTGTCACAATATTAAATTTACGAACTAAAGGGATGTCAATGCAAAGAATGCCCTTAACAGTCTGGGCACTTTTAGTTACCGCAATTTTAGGGGTTCTTTCTTTCCCTGTATTATTATCTTGCGGCTTACTTTTAATTTTTGACCGATCTTTTGGAACGAGTTTTTATCTTTCAGATATTATTGTTAATGGAGAAATGCTGCATAATATGGGTGGAAGCCCTATACTATTTGAGCATTTATTTTGGTTTTTAGGTCATCCAGAAGTGTATATTATATTATTACCAGCTTTGGGTATTATTTCAGAAGTTATTTCTGTTAATTCAAGAAAACCTATTTTTGGATATAAAGCAATGGTTGTTTCTATATTAGTTATTGGCTTTTTATCATTTATTGTTTGGGGACACCATATGTTTATGACAGGTATGAATCCTTTTTTAGGATCGGTATTTACATTTACAACATTGCTTATTGCGATACCTTCTGCTGTTAAAGTTTTTAATTATTTGGCTACACTTTGGAGGGCTAACATTAGATTTACACCAGCTATGTTATTTGCTATTGCTGGTGTTTCAGCATTTATTACTGGTGGCTTAACAGGTCTTATATTAGGAGACAGTGCTTTAGATATAAATGTACATGATACTTATTTTGTAGTTGGGCACTTTCATATTGTAATGGGTCTTTCAGCTATTTATGGTATGCTAGCAGGAGTTTATCACTGGTTTCCAAAAATGTATGGAAGAATGATGAATAAGAATCTAGGATATTTGCATTTTTGGACTACTTTTATTTGTGCATATGGTGTCTTTTTCCCTATGCATTTCTTAGGATTGGCTGGGCTTCCTAGAAGGTATTATACGAATACAGCCTTCCCTATGTTTGATGGCTTGAGCGATATAAATGACATAATTACTTTTTTTGCATTGGCAGGAGCAATTGTGCAGATTATCTTCTTGTTTAATTTCTTTTATAGTATTTTTAAAGGGACTAAAGCAAGTAAGAATCCTTGGAAATCAAACACTTTAGAGTGGACCACTCCTATAGAAAGAATACATGGAAACTGGCCTGGAGAACTGCCAACAGTACATAGATGGGCATATGATTATTCTAAGCCAGGCTTAGAAGAAGATTATGTATTACAAACAGAACCGTTAAAAGACGGGGAGGATGCACATTAGTTTGAATTAAATTATGAATCTTATTATTAAGAAAAGATCTTTAAAGCAATTACTTTGGATTGGCATAGGCTCTATCATAATGTTTTTTGCCGGTTTAACATCAGCTTATGTTGTAAGAAAACCTCAAGGAAATTGGGTAGAGTTTCTTTTGCCTGATTGGTTTTTGTATAGCACAATAGTTATTGTAATTAGTAGCATTATACTTGTTATTGCCAAAATAAAAATTAATCAGAAAAAGGTTTCATTTAATTTAGTTTTAGGAACGTTTATTTTAGGCATTGTATTTTCATTTTTTCAGTTTAAAGGCTGGCAAGAGCTAATAAATCAAGGGGTGTTTTTAACAGGAAAGGGGAGTAATGTGTCAGGATCATTTTTATATGTAATCACTCTTGCACATTTAGTTCATTTAATAGGAGGATTGATTGCAATACTAATTACAGCAATTAAAACAAGTCAAGGAAAATATACGGATATTGATTGTTTAGGCTTTGACTTATCAGCTATTTATTGGCATTTTGTAGGCTTATTATGGATTTATTTATTTTTATTTTTAAAGTATTTTTGATAAAAAAGAATAAAGTTGTTTAGTAAATAACAAAATCTTTACCTTTGTGAAGGTTTTAAAAATTTAAAATTTATGTCAGAAAAACAAGATTATGGAAAGGCTTGGGAGGGTGATGACAAACCTTATGCAGCTAGTTATGGAAAATTAATGATGTGGTTTTTTCTTATAACAGATACTTTAACATTTTCCGCTTTTTTGGCAGCTTATGGCTTCAGCAGGTTTAAATATCCTGAAGTGTGGCCAGTACCTGAAGATGTTTTTACTCATTTTCCTTTTTTATACGGTGAGCACCCCCTTCTTTTTGTTGCATTAATGACGTTTATTCTTATAATGAGCTCAGTAACTATGGTATTGGCAGTAAATTATGGTCATAAAATGCAAAAAAACAAGGTAATACTTTGGCTTTCATTAACTATAGTTGGAGGTTGTTTGTTTTTAGGATCCCAAGCCTGGGAGTGGGGTCATTTTATTCATGGAGATAAGGGTGGTGTTGTTACAAAATCAGAATTTGTTGTTCATATAGCTGAGGGAGAAAAATTATCCTCAGTTTATAAGCTCATGGAAATAGATAAATATTCTAATAATCATATTTTAAAATATTCTGGTTCTGAAAACATAACTACAGAGATGAAAGAAGAGCTTGATGCTCAAAACTTAAAGATATTGATCGAAAAGCTAGAAGAAAAGCCTCAATTTAATATTAGAAAAGCCAATAAACAATATTTAACAAATGAAAAATCAATAGAATATCTTAATAAAAATGCAACTAAAGTAATTATAGGAGCTAACTTATATGAAAATGAATATGGTCATAGATTGTTTGCAGATTATTTCTATTTTATCACTGGTTTTCATGGCTTTCACGTATTTAGTGGTGTTATAATTTTAATTATAATTTTAATTAATGTTATAAAGGACACATACGAAAAAAGAGGGCATTATGAGATGGTTGAGAAAGTAGGTTTATATTGGCACTTTGTAGATTTGGTATGGGTATTTGTATTTACATTCTTTTATTTAGTTTAAAATAAAAAGGTTAAAACATGGGCGCAGAAAAAAAAGGAAATTGGTGGATATGGAGAGTTTTTTGGATACTCTTATTTATTACTACTTTTGAAGTAGTATTAGGCATACTTAAGGTTAACGAGAAATTGCCAGAATTTATAGTTTATGATAAGTTTTTAGGATTAGCTTGGCTTACACACATATTTATTATTTTAACTATTATTAAAGCGGCATATATAGTTATGACCTTTATGCATCTTGGTGATGAAAGACAAAATTTAAGATGGACAATTTTACTACCAGCCTTTATTTTAGTGCCATATCTTCTCTTTATTTTGATTAGTGAAGCCGGATATGCTTATTTAATGCACTAGCAATGACAGATCGTAATAAAGCTATTAAAAATTTTAATATAGGAGTAATACTATTTTTAATATTTGTACTCCCTCCCTTAGTTTATTTTTACACAACTAGAGGCTATAATACTTTTAGTAAATTAGAGATAATAGGTACTGATGGTCATAAAATACCACAATTTTCTTTTGTTAATCAAGACAATGAGACTATAATTAACGATAGTCTTAATGGTAATATTTATATTGCAAATTTCTTTTTTACTACATGCCCCACTATATGCCCAGTTATGACAAAAAATATGGCATATGTTCAGAGTAAATTGCGTGTTTATCCAAACATCAGATTTTTGTCACACACAGTTGACCCAACAAATGATACGCCTGAACGTATGCTAGCTTATATTAATGAACTAAAATCTAAGAATGTAAATATTAATTTAGATAATTGGGATTTTGTTACAGGAGATAAAAATGAGCTTTATGAAATTGCTACTTCTTATTTTGTTAATGTAAGTCCAGATTCCTTAGCGCCAGGCGGATTTTTACATTCAGAATATTTTGTCATAATTGATAAAGAGGGCAGGGTTCGTTCAGGTATTGATAAGAATAATAATGTAGTTGGAGTTTATGATGGGACTAATGACGCCCAAATGAAAGATTTAATTAACGATATAAAAGTATTACTAGCTGAATATAAAAGACCAGTAAAAAATAATGATTAATAAATTTTATATCAGCTTTGCAATTTTGATCTTTTATGCAACAAAAATAAATGCACAATGTGCTATGTGTAAGGCTGTGGTAGAAGCAGATTTAAAGAATGGTGGACAAGCTGGTGCAGGCTTAAATCAAGGGATACTATATTTAATGGTCATGCCATATTTTGCCATGTTGCTATTTGGGATACTTTATTATTTTCAAAATCAAAAAAAGCAAACGCTATAAATTGTCTTCATGATTAAAAGTTTTGGACAATTACTAAAATTTAAACTTTCTATTACAGTAGTTTTTTCAGCAATGATTGGTTATTTATTGGGCTTTGAATCATTTATTCTTGAGCATTTTCTTTATTTGTCTTTTGGTGGGTTTTTAGTTACAGGTTCTGCAAATACATTTAATCAGGTTCTTGAAATAAAGCAAGACAAATTAATGCAAAGAACTGCTGTTAGACCTCTTCCAATAGGTAATTTGACTATTTTTCAAGCACTAATTTTTGCATTTATTATAGGTATTATAGGTTTATTTTTGTTGAACAAAATTAATCCTCAAGGAACGTTTTATGGAGTTATGTCAAAATCTTCTTTTTTTGGGTTAATATCTGTATTATTATATGTTTTATCGTATACACCACTTAAACGAGTTTCTACTATTTCAATCTTTGTAGGAGCAATTCCTGGAGCAATTCCATTTTTATTAGGATATGTCGCTGCAACGGATAATTTTGGACTAGCAGCTGGGACTTTATTTGCAATTCAGTTTTTTTGGCAATTTCCTCATTTTATTTCAATTGCTTGGGTGCAGCATGAAGACTATAAGAAAGCAGGATTTAAAATGCTCTTTGGAGGGAAAAAAAATAGTTATCCACCATCAATATCAATTTTTACATCAATACTTATGATGGGGCTTTCTGTATCTCCGTTCTTTTTTAATATCTCTGGATTAAAATTATCTATTTATGCTTTTCTTTTAGTTTTTTTATTAGGTATTTGGTTTCTTTTAAAATCGGTAAGGTTATATCAAAATACTGATGATATTTCAGCTAAAAAATTAATGCTGGCTTCTTTTGCATATCTACCTGTTATGCAAATTATTTTTGTTCTAGATAGGTTTTTAAACTAAGATTTTTTAAATAAAAATAAATTAAAAACTAACGATAACAGCAAGAAAAAAGCTACTATTTGGTGCGTAAGTGCTAGTGAAATCGGGACAATCATAACGAGAGTAATAATACCTAATACTATTTGTAGAGAAACAATTAGTAGTAGGGAATTTAGAGACTTTACTTGTAATTTAGAAAGCGTTATTTTTTTTGCGTTATACCAAATATACCAAGTAAAAGCTATAATAATTAGCGCTAGCACTCTATGTATAAATTGGGATTCTGCCCCTGGATCTAAAAAAACAGATTCAGGCATCCATTCTTTGCCCATTTTAGGCCAGGTATTATATATTCTTCCGGCTTTTAATCCGGCTACAAATGCACCATAAATTATTTGTATGATGGCTAATATAAAAAGCAATAATAATTGGTTAAAAATAATTCTATTACCTGCTTTAGGTGAAGGAAAAATTAGAGGCAAGGCAACCCAAAGCGTATAACTACACGTTAAAAATGCCATTATTAAATGTATTGCTAGCCTGAAATGGCTAACATCGGGCTTGTCAATTAATCCACTTTGCACCATCCACCATCCAATCAGCCCTTGAGAGGAACCCATAATTAATAGTACAAGTGATTGAAGTATTAATTTTCTTGAGAGTCTTTTTTTAATTAAAAAGTAAAAAAAAGGAATTAAAAAAACAAGCCCTAATAATCTTCCCATCATGCGATGTAAATATTCCCAAAAAAATATAAATTTAAAGTCCTCTAAAACATAGTGAGAGTTTGCTTTCCCCTCAGGAGTTTCTTTATATATGTCAAAAGCAGAATTCCATTCCACAGTATTTAATGGTGGGGCTCCCCCTATTAATTTCCATGTTGACATTGAAAGCCCGGAATCTGTAAGGCGCGTGATACCACCAATGATTACCATTATAAAAATTAGAAAACATCCCGATAAAAGCCAAATAATAACAGATTTTTTCTTCTTCATATTTAGTAATATGGAGAGATAAATATATAGACTAAAACGCCTGTTGCCGAAACATAAAGCCAAATAGGAAAAGTTATTTTAGCGATTTGTTTATGTCCTTTAAAATTTTCTTTTATTGCTCTTGACAAAGTAACTAGTACTAAAGGAATAATTATAGCGGACAATGTAATATGTGAGATTAAAATAAAATAGTATAAGTATTTTAGAAATCCCTCTCCCCCATAACTAACAGGGTCATGAGTTGAATGATGGATAACATAAGAAATAAGAAAAATTGTAGAAAGGACTAATGCTGAATACATCAGCTTCTTATGTAACTCTCTATTGCCGTTTTTTATAGCCTTTATTGCTAAAATTAATATAAAAAAAACAGTGCCATTTATAGTGGCATTTACCAACGGTAAAAAATCAATTTCAAATCCATTAATCTTTGGTGTTACATAAAGTAATCCAACTAAAATTGGCACTACTAATGATAATATTATTATAAGGGGTCTATGGTTTGGCATAATTAGTTTTTAGTTATATTTAATTCGTCTAATTGGTCTTTAGAAATTTTAGATGGTGAATCAATCATTACGTCCCTACCAGAATTATTTTTTGGGAATGCAATAAAATCACGTATATTTTCCTGTCCACCCATAATAGCACATAACCTATCAAATCCAAATGCAATTCCCCCATGTGGAGGTGCTCCATATTTGAAAGCATCGATTAAAAATCCAAATTGCTGTTTTGCTTGTTTATCTGTAAATCCAAGATGCTTAAACATAAGATTTTGTAAATCTTTATCATGAATTCTAATACTTCCGCCACCTATTTCGTTTCCATTAATTACTAAATCATAAGCATTTGCACGCACTGAAGCAGGATCTGTTTCTAGTTTAGAAATATCTTCTTCTTTTGGAGATGTAAAGGGGTGATGCATTGCATGAAACCTTTTATTTTCTTGATCCCATTCTAATAATGGGAAGTCTAAAATCCAAACTGGAGCAAATTGATCTGGATTTCTAAGCCCTAATTGTTCTGCCATGTGTAATCGTAAACTTGAAAGTGCTTTTCTAGTTTTTTCGGTTTCTCCAGCCATTATTAAAAGCATATCTCCTTTTTCACATCCTGATTTTTCTCCCCATATTTGTTTAGAATTTTCGTCAAAGAATTTATCTATGCTAGATTTTGTTGTCCCATCTTCATTGTATTTACAATAGATTAGCCCTGTAGCATCAATTTGCGGTTGTTTTACAAAATCAATTAGATTATCTAATTGTTTTCTAGTGTAATTAGCACAACCCTTAGCGTTTATTGCAACTACAATTTCTGCATTGTCAAACACTCCAAACCCTTTCCCTTGACACATATTGGTTAATTCAATAAATTGCATGTCAAAACGTATATCCGGTTTGTCAGAACCATATGTTTTGATTGCTTGATCATAAGTCATTCTAGGAAATTCTGATAGTACAACTCCTCTTACTTGTTTAAGCAGGTGACGAATAAGGCCTTCAAACATTATTAGGATATCTTCTTGTTCAACAAAGGACATTTCGCAATCAATTTGAGTAAATTCAGGCTGTCTGTCTGCTCTTAGATCCTCATCCCTAAAGCATTTAACAATCTGATAATATTTGTCCATGCCAGCAACCATTAACAATTGCTTAAAAGTTTGTGGCGATTGAGGTAGGGCATAAAATTCGCCTTCATTCATTCTACTAGGCACAACAAAATCTCTAGCCCCTTCAGGAGTTGATTTAATTAAATAAGGAGTTTCTATTTCAAAGAAGTCTTGAGAGTTTAAATATTTTCTTGTTTCAGTTGAAACGTTAGATCTAAGAATTAAATTTTCTTTAACAGGATTTCTTCTAATATCTAAATATCGATATTTCATTCTAAGCTCCTCGCCACCATCTGTTTTGTCTTCAATAGTAAAGGGTGGAGTTACTGATTCATTTAAAATTATGAATTCGCTTACGTCAATCTCGATGTCTCCTGTTGGGATGTTTTTATTTTTTGATGTCCTTTCAATTACCTTACCTTTGATCTGTATAACAAATTCGCGACCTAATTTTCTAGCACTATTGCATAAATCTTGATTGGTGTCTATATTAAAGGTTAATTGTGTAATTCCGTATCTATCTCTCAAATCAACAAAAGTCATGCCACCAAGATCTCTTGTTTTTTGTATCCATCCGCTTAAAGTTACTTCTTCTTCAATATTAGAGATGTTTAATTCTCCGCAAGTATGTGTTCTTAACATCTTCTTTTTTATTTATTGACAAAATTACAAAACAAATAAGATATTTGCAATATGGAAATAAATCCTTTTAATGACAAATTTTTCATGAAAGAAGCTTTAAAGGAAGCGGAAAAAGCAAAAGAAAAATCAGAAATACCCGTTGGGTGTGTAATTGTTTCTAATAATCAAATTATTGCAAGAGCACATAACTATACTGAAGCTCTAAATGATGTTACTGCACATGCAGAAATGCAAGCATTTACTTCGGCAAGTGATTATCTTGGAGGTAAATATTTGGATTCATGCACGCTTTATGTAACTTTAGAGCCTTGCACCATGTGTGCAGGGGCAGCTTACTGGACACGTATTAAGAGAATTGTTTATGCAGCAAAAGATCCTAAAAGAGGATTTTCAAGGTTAAATGAAAGTATATTGCATCCAAAAACTCAGGTGGTAAGTGGAGTGCTAGAAATGGAAAGCTCAATTTTATTATCTAATTTTTTTAAAGATAAAAGATAAATATCTGTATTTTTACAAAAAAATATTAAAATGAACTATCCAGAAGAAATGTGTGCGCCAATGCGTGAAGACTTAACATCAGTAGGATTTATAGAATTAAGAACTCCAGAAGCTGTTTCTGATTTATTAAAAAGAAAGGAGGGAACAACACTTGTTATGGTTAATTCGGTGTGTGGTTGTGCTGCAGGAAATGCACGGCCAGCAGTAAAAATGACTACTCAATTTGCGAAAAAGGTAGATACTTTTGCAACTGTTTTCGCTGGGCAAGATATTGGAGCAACAGCAAAGGCGAGAGAATATATGCTTCCTTATCCTCCATCGTCACCTTCAATTGCAGTGTTTAAAGAAGGCAAATTAGTGCATTTTATAGAGCGCCATCATATTGAAGGAAGATCTGCTGAAATGATAGCCGATAATTTAAAAGATTGTTTTGATCAATTTTGTTAAATTTTTAGAGTTTCCAAATCTTTATTTTTCTAGGTAAAAGAAAGTTTAAAATTTCAATTTCACTAGACTCTCGAGTTTTCATTTTTACTAATTAATTTTGCAAAAAAACATTTTATTCTAGTGTTTAAAAAATTTGTATCTTGCGAGCTAAATAAAAGATTATAAATTTTTGATATAATATGAAGAAGATATTCCTTTTTACGAGCATTTTTTTAATTACATTATCATTTGATATTTTTGCTCAAGGACCTCCACCTACAAACCTTCTAGCTACAAATATTACAGCAACTTCTGCAGAACTTAGCTGGTTTGACAATGGATGTGCCGGTCTTGTTACTGTAAAGTACAAGGTAGCTGGTTCTGCTGCTTGGCTGTCAGCTAGCACAACAGCTTCCTCGCCATATTCTTTAACTGGATTAACTGCTGCAACTGATTATGAATGGAGAGTCAAATGTACTGGAGCAACTGGCGGTGGTACATGGTCTACAACAGAACTTTTCTCGACGGCTTCTTTGTCTATTGACACTGCATTTATTAGTCAACCAATTACTTGTAATGGACAGTATACAAATGATGAGATGCAAATAGAGATTAATCAAACAACTCCAGTGACAACATATCAATGTATTGTAGGACAGTATCCTTTTGCGGGCTATTTTTCTTCACAGGTTACAACAAATCAAACTCAAGCAACAATATTTAATCTAAATAATTTTGACCCTAATATTGATTGGTATGTTCGTATCGTGGACTCCGCTGCATATTATAGCGGAAATGGAGGTTTCCCTAGTGGTTCTAGTACTGTTGGTATTTACGATGAATTTGGGCCAATTACTTTTTCTGAACCTGCTCAATTAGCAGCATCTACTTCTATAGTTTCTAGTAATCAGTGTACAGGAGATTGTATTGCAGCAGAAGATTTAACGATCACTGGAGGTACGATGCCTTATAGTTTTGATATTACTAGTAGTGGAGGAACCAGTACTCAGAATTTAGCTAGTGGTGTTTCTTCTTATTCGTTCATAAATTTGTGTGCAGATAATTATGATATAGTGGTAACTGATGCAAATGGATGTTCTACATCACCATCAACCACTCCATTTAACATTGCTCCTATTGCTCCTATTGCTCCTGCAGGACAAGTTAGTATTATGAATTTAAATAATTATAATGTTTCTTGTTATGGAGCTGCTGATGGATCAATCACTGCATCTGCAACAGGAGGAACAGGAGTATTTACTTATTCTTTAGATGGAATAGCTTATCAAGCATCTAATGTCTTTACAGGTCTAATAGCGGGAACATATGATGTGTATTATAAAGATGCGAATGGATGTGTTGCAACAGAGCAATTAACATTAAATGAGCCTCCTAATTTATCAGGTTCGGCTAGTGTAACTCAATTAGTTGATTGTTATGGTGCAAATACTGGAGAGGTTACTTTTCTTGTTGATCCATTTCCTAATTCTGGTGTTGGACCATACGATTATTCACTTGATGGTTTAACGTGGCAAAGCAATTCAGTATTTGGTAATTTATTTGGAGATAGTATTTATAATGTAGGTGTACAGGATAATAATGGCTGTCAATATTTTGTTACAGTACCTTTAGGTCAGCCAGTTCAAATTAGTTTTTCTGATTCCATGTCAAATTACAATGGGTTTCAAGTAAGTTGTGATGGAGCTAATGATGGGACGATAGATTTTATTATTACAAGTGGAGGATTAGCGCCGTATGAGTATTCTATAGATGGAGGAGGCGCATTTAGTTCTTTAACTAGTTTTCTAAATTTGTTTGAGGGGGATTATTATATTGAGGTTAAAGATGGGAACGGATGTATAGAGAGAGATACATTATCATTATTTGATCCTGGTCCATTTTCATTGTCACCAGTTATTTCGCCAGTTAGTTGTCCGCAGCAATGTGACGGAGAGATTTCCAGTATAAATCCATCTGGTAGTGTTGGGACCAATATATTATTTGATATAGATGGAGGAACGCAGCAAACTGCAGAACAATTCACCGCACTTTGTGGAGGGCTTACTAATGGTGGTCCTTATATTATAAATGCAATAGATGAGAATGGATGTACAGCAGCTTTTAATGCATTATTGCCTGAAAATCCTGCATTTATTTACACCACTTCAAATCAAGATGATTTTTGCTCCCAGTCAACTGGCCAAGCAGAAATTGATATTTCTCAAGGGGGAACTGGTCTTGGAACTTATTTATATGCTTGGAATACTGTTCCAGTTCAAACATCTGCTACAGCTACCGGTTTATTTTCAGGTACTTATTCTGTTACTGTTACTGATGCCGCTGGATGTCAATTTTCTGAATCGGTTACAGTAGCTGCTTTTCAAGGATTTACAGTTTCTTATACAACCCTTTCTCCATGTTTAGGTATAAATAGTGGTTCGGCGACAGTCTCTGCTACAGGAACTGCTCCGTACTTATATCAATGGTATGATGTGAATGGAAATCCTATAGGAATAAATTCTTCAACACTGTCAGGTGTTCCTGTAGGCACATACTATGTAGATGTTACAGATAACACAACATGTGTTGTCAGAGATACAGTTCAGATTCCCCCTCTTGTAAATCCTATTATACTAGATAGTGTAGTTGTAAAAAATAATAGTTGTTTTAATTTGGACGATGCTCAAATTGAAATTTTTGTAAGTGGTGGATTTACGCCATATACATACTCTAGTAATGGATCGTCGCCTCAATCTAATTCAGATTTTGGGTCACTTTCACCTGGCAATTATAATATACAAGCTTTTGATAATAATGGATGCTATGTAGATACTCTAATTACACTTGTTTATCCAGGCCTTTTAGAAATTGACAGTGTGGTTTTTACTGATGTTTCTTGTAACGGGGCTAATGATGGTGCTATCCAAAGTATTATTTTTACTGGAGGAACAGCTCCTTTTGAGTATTCTATAAATAATGGTATTCATCAGACATATATGGGATTCTCTGGATTAGACCCAGGGTGGCATATAGTTCAGATATTTGATGCAAATAACTGCGCAGCTTCTAATAATATTTATGTTGAGGAACCGGATGTTTTAGAAGTAGAAATTACAACCTCAGGTTGGGATTATAATAGTAATAGTGGATTATATACTTACCAGATTAGATGTAATGGGGATAGTTCTGGATTTGCAGATATTTCGATGGCAGGAGGAATATCTCCATATACAGGAAACTATATTTTTAACGGAAATTCTACTAATTTTAATCCTTATCAAACTATATCAGCACTTAGCGCTGGTATTTATACTTTTGAAATAACTGATAATAATGGATGTGTATTTCAAGAAATGGTCCAATTTAATGAGCCAGATTCAATTATTCATACTTTTATACCAACACATGTAAGTTGTATTGATTCAAGTTGGGGTTCTTTAACAGATTCAGTATATGGAGGAGTTGGAGACGCAACATCTTATATATACGCATGGAGCACAGGAGATAGTACATATACATTAAATAATATTCCAGCTGACATATACTTTATAACAGTTATAGATGAAAATGATTGTTTATCACTGGATTCTTTTATAATTAATGATGATAATGCATTAGCCGCAACCAGTGCAATAGTTCAGAATGTCAGTTGTTTTGATGCTTGTGATGGTGAGATTAAGGTTGAAGTAACAGGTCTGGGAGTGCCTTTTTATGATGTTAATAATGACCCATATTATGAATATCAATGGGATGATTTTTTATCACAAACAAATGATACTGTTATAGGTCTTTGTGTAGATAATACAACAAATTCTACTGTGTATACCTGCGTCATTACTGATGCAGAAGACTGTCCTATTACTATATCTGTAACCTTAGTGCAGCCAGATTCTTTATCTGTTTCAGCAGAGATAACATCAGATTGGTATTTCCAAGATATTTCTTGTTACGGAGCAAGCGATGGAAAAGCAATAGTAGATGCTAATGGAGGTAATCCGGCATATAGTTATTTATGGTCAGATGGACAAAGTACAAGCTCCGCAGTTAACTTGTCGGCAGGAAATTATGTGGTTGTTGTAACTGATGCGAATGGCTGTATGGATTCAACAGATATTACATTAGTTGAACCTCCTCAATTAGATTTATCAGTTGAAACAAGTAATGTGAGTTGCTTTGGATATGATGATGCAGAAATAACAGTTGACGCTGATGGAGGAACACCTTTTTTGGGGATCCCTCCGAAGTATCTGTATTTTTTCTCAGGACCAACTAATTTTGATAGTGACACAGTGCCTATTTCTACTGCTACAGACCTTGCACCCGGAATTTATACTATTACTGTAAAAGATGCAAATGGTTGTACGGTTACAGCAGAAAATATTTTTATCACAGAACCGTTAGATGCACTTGGAATAATTGATTTAGATTCAATTAATGAGAGCTGCAATCTTGCTAATGGAGAGATTCGATCTGAGATTGAGGGTGGTGTTCAGCCGTATTCTTATTTATGGAGTAATGGGGATACTCTAAGTGATGCTTCTGGATTAGTTTCTGGAGTATATACTCTTATCGTAACGGACTACAATGGCTGTCAAGTTGTAGACAGTATTAGAGTATTTGGAAGTATGGAGGTGTTCTTACCTGGATATCTTGAGTCTTTTGTTGATTCAATTTGTTTAGGAGAAACAGTTGATTTAAATATAAAGGAACAGCCTGGATTCTCTTATCTTTGGATAAATGAAAATGATACTTTATTAAATAAAACAATTGACACAATTAATTCAATAAATGAATCTGTAGATATTACTGTGTCTCCACAGTATTCTGTAAATATTTATACATTAACTATTTCTGATCCAGAATGTGCACCTTCTTATGATGTAATAGCAACAATATATGTTGATTCTATTAGCCCTATGATTGCTTCAGAGCCTGGAGTGGAGACTGGCGAACATCCAATTGTATTGCTAGGAGATAATATTGAGTTGTATTCTGTTCCAGAAGGAGGAACTTCTCCTTATTCTTATACTTGGCAATGGTCTAATGGTTCTGCCACCAATGTTAGTGGAGAAATAAGTGATAGCCCTGAAAATTCTGAATGGTATCATGTTATGGTAGAGGATGCTCAAGGGTGCTTAGGTTTTGATTCAATTTATGTTTTAGTTGGAGTATTGCCATATGAGGCGATTACTCCTAATGGTGACGGAATGAATGATACATGGATGCTGGAAGGGATGGAGCTTTATCCTGATGCATTAATACAAATATTTAATAGATGGGGCGGTTTGGTATATGAATCAGTAGGAGGCACACAATATCAGCCTTGGGATGGTACAGATCAAGGAAAAGAATTGTCTGTTGGCACTTATTATTATATAATAGAGCTTAATACTGGTGATGATGCTCAAACTGGTACAATTACAATTATTAGATAATATGAAAATTATTAAAATGAAAAGAACACCAATCTTACTTGTTGCAATTTTTTTAGGAGGGATTTTAAATGCACAACAGCTACCTCAAATTACTCAATATATGAGTAATAATTATGTGGTTAATCCTGCTGTTGCAGGAATGTATGATTATTATCAAGTTAATACAACTATTAGAGATCAATGGTCAGGAGGACCCAGAACTACTGTTATAAGTATTTATGGTAGGCATAATAATAAGGTAGGTTTAGGGGGAACTGTTTACAATGATGTTACTGGACCTACAAGCAGATCTGGAGGAGCAGCTTCGTATACGTATGCTTTTTCGTTAAATGAAAAAATTAAACTTTCATTGGCCTTGCAGGCAGGATTCACACAGTTTAAGATTATTAAAAGCGGTTTGTCAGTAAAAGATCAAAGTGATCCAATAATGCTTGGAGGTGATATTGTTAGAGTTTTGCCTGATGCAACTTTTGGTTTTAATTTGAGTGGAGAAAAGTGGTATATTGGAGCTGCAATTCCTCAACTTCTTAGTTCTGAACTAAACTTAATGGAACAGAAGGATGAAGATTTTGAAAGGATTTATGGTCTAAGTGGCAAATTATCAAGGCATGTCTATGTGTTAGGATCATATACTTATGATATAAATGAAGTGATATCTATAGAGCCGACCTTCTTTTTAAGGTCAGTAAATGGCGCTAAGACCCAAACAGATATTGGAATAAAATCTGATTACAAAGAAATATTTTGGTTAGGGATGAATTATAAAATGAATAATGACCTTTCATCAATTGCTGCTTTGATTGGCTATAAGGTTAGTGAGAGATTTAATCTTGGCTATTCTTATGGTCTTCCTTCTACAGATTATTTTACAGGCTCACATGAGGTTGTGTTAGGAATTAAATTCTTAAATTAAGATATTAAAAAGGGGAAAAAAGAAAAACCCTCACAGGCGTGAGGGTTTTTTATGTTGTATAATGATTTAAAAAAATATACAACCCAAAACAAGTATTACGACAGTGCAAATATACATTATAAAAGAACGGGATTTTTAATTGAAGCGGGACAAGATGTGAACACCTTTTTGTTAATTGATATTAATTAAAAAAACTAATAAATTAAACCTAAAATAATGAATAAGATATTGTATTTCATGAGTATAGTATTCTTTGTGTCGTGTGGCAATCTAAACTCACAAGTAATAGAGAATTTAGATACAGATACATTTCAAGTAATGATTAATAAAAGAGATGGAATTATTATTGATGTGCGAACATCAAAAGAGTTTAGTTCGGGACATATTTTTGATGCTACAAATATTGATTATTACTCTGAACAATTTTTAGAGAAATTAAATCTTGTCAGAAAAGACCTTCCTATTTACTTATACTGTAGAAGTGGAGGAAGAAGTTCCTCTGCAGCTAAAAAAATGAATGAATTAGGGTTTCAAAAAGTATATAATTTGCTTGGAGGAATAAGCTTATGGGAAGCTAAAGGATACGAAATAATTAGCTCAACATTAGTAAGCGCATCAAAACAGCCAATATTGAAGAAAGAAGAATTAAATAGAATCTTAGATAATAACAATGTTGTTTTGGTTAATTTTAGTACACAATGGTGTGTTCCATGTAAAAAGATGAAACCAATAATTGAAGATATTCAGATAGAGAATCCAAATATTAAGGTTCTTTTTGTAGATGCTGATATAAATAAAGAGTTAGTTAAAGAGTATCAGATTAATGGAGTTCCTTCGGTTCTTATTTTTCATAATTCACAAGAATTGTTTAGGAATATTGGCATTATTTCCAAAGAAGAGTTAATTAACCAAATAAATTAATGACAATTATAGAGTAATAATAAATAGTTACGTAAGATTAATATCTTTGTGATTCATAAAAAGAAAGAATGAAAGTTGCATTTATTGGCTCAAGAGGTATACCCGCAAATCATGGTGGCTTTGAAACTTTTGTTGAAGAGGTTTCTGTAGGATTGTCAAAAACCTATAAATATGATGTTATTGTCGTTGGAGATGTTCACCAACAGCAGAAGGAAAAAAATATTTTAAGCTACAAGGGGGTAGACATTTTATATTCTAAATATTCAAAACCAAATCAAACCATTAGGTTTTACCTAGACTCTATGCTTAAAGTTTGGGATGCTGATATTATTTACAGTTGTGGAGTAGGAAATGCCTTCTTTTTATTTTTACCAGCTATTTTTAAAAAAAAATTTATTACTAATCCGGATGGATTGGGGTGGAAAAGATTAAAGTGGTCTGACCATGGCAAAAAGATTCTTAAATTTATGTTTTATTTATCAGCAAGACTAAGCCCATATATCATTACAGATTCGGTTGGGATTGAGAAAGTATTCAGAGATAAGTTTAATAGAAAGAAGAATATTAATACCATAGAATATGGAGCTTATATTAATAAAACAATTGAACAAGAATCACCTAAAATAAAAGAGGTGTTAGAAAGTTATGATCTGATTTCAAATCAATATCATTTAGTTGTTAGTAGATTAGAGCCAGAAAATAATGTTGATGTCATTATTAAAGGATATCTAAAAGTGTATCATAGATTTCCTTTAATTATAATAGGTAATATTATGAAAACATCTTTTGTAGAGGGCCTTTTAAAGCTTGCTAATGATAAAGTAATTTTTATTGGAGGGGTTTATAATAAATTAGCGCTAGAGATTATTAGGTCAAATGCATTTTCTTATTTGCATGGTCATTCAGTTGGCGGAACAAATCCATCATTATTAGAAGCTATGGCATCTAAGAATATTTGTATTTGCCATCATAATGAATTTAACAAAGATGTAGTGGGGGATTCCGGTTTTTATTTTAAAACTACAGAAGATATTTCTAACATTATTACTAAAATTGAAACTAATGATTTTTCAAATTATAAACAAGAGGTGTTTGCAAAAGTAACTAGCTATTTTAATTGGGAAAATATTATAAAATTGTATGCTAATTATTTTAAAAAAATAGCTGAATAATGTTGCCAAATTTTCTAATAGTGGGGGCTTCAAAATGTGGAACAACAGCTTTATATTACTATTTAAAGCAACATCCAGAGATTTCATTTCCTGATTTAAAAGAACCGAAGTATTTTAGTTCCATTAATGCTAAATTCCCACATGAAGGAATTGGTGATATATCAGTTGACAAGTATGCAGTTAGATCATTTGACGAATACTCTTCCTTATTTTCTAATATTCAAAATGTAAGAGTAGGGGAGGCAAGCCCCGACACAATGTATTATTATAATAAGACGGTAGAAGAGATAAAAGAGAAGCTAGGAGACATACCAATTATTATTGCTTTGAGGGACCCTGTAAGACGAGCTTTTTCTGCTTATATGTATCTTAAACGCGATAGTAGAGAAAAGCTGTCTTTTATAGATTCACTAATGGAAGAAGAAAAAAGGCTAAGTGCTAATTGGGACTTTATTTGGGGATATAAGAGCTGTGGGCTTTATTTCGATCAAGTGAAAAAATTTAAGGACAATTTCACAAATGTTAAAATTATATTACAAGAAGAATTAAAAAATAATACAGCCGCTATTATAGAAGAGATTTATTCTTTTCTAAATGTAGATGTAAACTTCAAAACTGATGTGTCTATTAGTCATAATATTTCAGGTATTCCGAATAATTTGGTTTCAAGATTTTTATTAAGCAGAAATAATGGGTTGTCCACAACTATTCGTGAGATTATGAAAAAATTAATGCCTAGAAATTTATTGGAAAAAGTTACTAATCGATCATTAACTAAACATAAAATTTCAGCTAAAGAAATCGAATTTTTAAAACCTTATTTTCATGATGATATTTGCAAGCTTGAAAAAATAATTGGTAAAGATTTATCTTCTTGGAAATAATATGGAATTAATAAAAGTAAATATTAAAAAAGATTTTAATAAATGGAATGAAGTAGTTTTGAATTCTCCTGATTTTTATACTATTGCTCATAATCCGTCTTTGTTAAAGTTTCTTGAAAACACATTAGAATGGAAAGGAGAGAGTTTTTTTATTGTTGCTAAAAAACAAATAGTTGGAGTATATCAGCATTCTTACACCAATGATAATAAGTCAGTTTCAATGCCTCATTTCTCATACGGGGGCATTATTAGGAAAGACAATAGCTATACAGTAATAGAAATTTTTAATAAGATAAAAATATTTTTACCAAAATCTTTTGAAATCAGAGGGATGCAACCATATACTAATTTTTATAATTCTGATAAAATAGCAACATTTCTGCAATTGCAGGATACCATAGATGGTCAGTTGGCCCTATTTAAATCTAATCATAGAAGAAAAATTAGGAAAGCATATAAAAATAATTTAAAAGTATCAGTAGCATCAACTGAGGAGGCGATGGCGGAGTTTTATAAAGTCTATACAAAAAATATGTTACGCTTAGGATCTCCCTCTTTATCCAAAAGATTTTTTTTGGGATTATTGAAAGACTATAACTATGGAGATGTAAAAGTATTTTTAGTTTTTAAAGAAAAAGAAATTATTGGAGGGGCCGTTCTACTTTCATATAATGATTTTGTTGAGGATTGTTGGCTGTCTACTATAAGTAAGTATAATTATCTTTATACTAGTGTCATTTTATATTGGGAGATGATAAGATTTTCTATTTTAGAAAAGAAAAAGATTTTTTCATTTGGCAGAAGCACAAAAGACAGCTCCTTATTAAATTTTAAAAGACAATGGAAGCCAATAGAAAAGCAATTGTTTTTTTCATATTCAGAAGAAAAGAAGTTGAGCTTAAAGAAGCTGATATTTTTAACTAAACTATGGAAATTATTGCCATTAAGAATAGCTAATTTTATAGGACCTAAAATAGCGGATAAATTATATTAAATGAGAATATTAACTTTTGATATTGAAGATTGGTTTCATATAATTCAGAGATACCCTGATGATATACTAGATAAATGGTCTAATTATGAAGTTAGGATTCATCAAGGAATGGATAGAATTTTTAAGATACTTGATGATAATAATATAAAGGCAACTTTTTTTATTCTAGGATATATTGCCAGAAAACATCCTGAAATAGTAAAAAGAATACATGATTTAGGTTATGAGGTTGCAGCACACTCTGATATGCATAAAGTAGCTTACAAACAATCAAGGAATCAATATAGAGAAGATTTATCTAATTGTGTTAATAGTTTGCAAGATATAATAGGAGCAAAAATAGTTTCTTACAGAGCTCCTGGCTTTTCTATTAAAAAAGAAAATGTTTGGGCTTTTGAAGTGTTAGATGAATTAGGAATTGAATTTGATGCATCAATTTTCCCTGCTTCTAGAGAAGACGGAGGTTTTGATGATTTTGCCCAAAGTACACCTTCTATTATAAAATATAATAATGTTAGAATAAAAGAATTTCCTATGAGTATTAATACATTTTTGGGTAAAAGATTTACTGTGACTGGTGGTGGGTATTTTAGGTTTTTTCCTTATAGATTGATGAGAAAAATGGTTGCAGCGTCTAATTATACAATGACTTATTTTCATCCAAGAGATTTTGATTCTGGTCAACCAATGTTAGATGGTTTATCACTAAAGAGGAAATTTAAATCTTATTATAACTTAGCTAAATCATATACTAAATTAAAACAATTGGCATATGATTTTGATTTTATTGACCTTAGAGAGGCAGACAAAATGATAGATTGGGATCAGGTTCCAGAAGTAGATTTAACCCATTATTCACACAATAAATAAATCTGAAGCGATAGCGTCTGCAAACGCCTTACCTTCTTTAGTTAGTGTATATTTATTTTTATTTATATTAATGTATTTTTTAGCACACCATTTTTCTATTTCACATACAAAATAGCGTAAAAATTTTTTATTAAATTTTTGTTGAATTTTTGATAAATCTACCCCCCACATTGTTCTTAAAGATGTAAAAATATATTCATTGTATTGTTGTTCCTTTGTTAATATTTCAGTTTGAAAATAGTTAAAGTTATTAATTAATGCAGAAATATATTCTTTGTTTGAGGAAACATTCCAGCTTCTGCTTGAGCCATTAAATGAGTGAGCTGAAGGCCCAATTCCTAAATAATGCTTATTACTCCAATATGCGATATTATGTGTTGAAAAAAAATCTTTTTTGCCAAAATTAGATATTTCATAATGTGTAAATTCATTCTTCATGGCTTTTTCTTGAAGTAGATTGAATTGTGAGATTATTTTTTCATCTGATAATACTTTGACTTTCTTTTTATACACAAGATTATGTAAAACTGTTTTTGGCTCAATAGTTAACGCATAAGCAGAAAAATGAGGAATATCTAATTTAAACATAATGTCAAGGTTCTTTTGCCAATCTCTCAAAGATTGATTAGGTATGCCATATATTAAATCAATAGTGATATTTTTAAATCCAACTTTTTTTGCAATCTTAATACAATTTATTGCTTCTTTTGAGCTATGTGACCTATTCATAAATTTCAAGTCTTGATCATTAAATGATTGGATACCAATACTTATTCTATTAATTCCATGTGTTTTTAACGCAATAAGTTTTTTACTAGTTATATCATCTGGATTACATTCTATAGTGATTTCAGTATTATTATTTATCTTATAATTTGCGCTTATAGTTTTAAGTAATTCTTTAATTTCACTTATTGATAATATTGATGGTGTTCCACCGCCAAAATAGATGGTTTCAATTTCTTTTGATTTCAGATAATCTGCTTTTTGTGCAATTTCTTTCTTCATACAATTTATCATTTCTTTTTTATCTTTTTGAGAAATTTTGAAATGGAAATTACAATAAGTACATTTCTGTTTACAGTATGGTATATGAATATAGATGCTTGACAAACTTGACTCCCAAAATGTTTGTTAGCAAATATAGGGCCATATAATTATTTTAAACAATAAGTTAGCCTCAATTTTAATAGTAGGAGTTAAGTTTTTTATCTTGAATATCACAATTCTTGATTAGGGATATAAAGAAATTGAATAATTCGTTTATAATAATAGGAGCATAGAACTACTGTGGTTAATAATAATATTCCTGTTTCTATATTTTCATGCATTCTATTGTCAAAAAACACATGCATAAAAAAGATATTAAAAATAATAGGTAATAATAATAATAAGCCAGCCATTCTTGTTTTAGGGATAATCATTAAAATTCCTGCAATAATTTGAAAGACTGCAATTAGTCTAAGAAAGCCTGATTGCCTCATTGTATTCATGGTAATTTTATACCCAACAGGAGCCTCATATGAGTTTTTTTCTATTATGGTGCTGATTATTTCGTCTTTAGAAAGTTCTTTTAATTTTATAGGCATTTTGTCAACTCCTTTATATATAAAGAATAGTCCTAGTGTAATAGTTAACAGTGTATGTATTATTTTTTTCATGTTTTTATTGTTTAGTTCTTTTAAAATATTTTGCTGCTTTTCGAATTGGTGTTAAAAATGGATTTATCAAGTTTGCTATAAAAGAATTGTACTTTAGTCCTTCTTTAGGAATGCCAAAATTAACTCTAGAAGTAGATTCAGAAAGAACTAAAGTGCCAAATATATAGTCCCATATTGCAAACTTAGATCCCATGTTTTTATTAAAATGTTTGGGCTCTATGCTATGATGAATTTGGTGTTGGAATGGGCTTATAAACAGATGCTCTATTATTTTTGGATATTTTAATTTTACATGTGAATGCCTTAAATTCGCTCCAAATAAAAGAAATACAAAATGAAATATATTCGCCCCCAAGAACAGTAATTTGTCAATACTATGCCCTGATAAATAGTCAAAAATACCTGTAACTAATCCAAAAACAATAATTCCTCTTATATTATTTATAATTAATTCTATGGGATGAATTCTATATTGAGTCATTGGATTTAATGAAGTGGCTGAATGATGTACCTTATGAAATTCCCATAGAAACGGTACCCTATGCATAAGAGCATGTACAATATAGGTCAGGAAATCACCTACAACAGTAAGAGTAATGGTATATAATATAATAGTTTGTGTCACTCCAAGTGAATGATCGGGAAACCCAAAAAACTGTAATAAAAATTCATTAATATAAAAGGCGATGTAGAATCCAGTAATAATATATGGACCAATAAAAATTATCTTTACTAATGAATTAAAACAAAATAGAGAATAATCTATAAAGGCAGATTTGCTAGCCCAAACTTTTTTAGGAAATAAATACTTAAGGAAAGATGTTTTAACGTTACTCTTTTTATAAACATAATATGCTAAAATCATAGATGTTACTAAGTAAAGTATGTGTATTCTTTTTTCGGTATTAACAAAATAAGAAAGCGACAATAATATTGTTTCTTCTAGTAAAGTATATGTTTCTTTTATAGTTTCAATTATCATAAGGTGCAAATATAAAGTTTACAAAAATAGCACTATTTATATTAAGTCTAAATAAAAATATTAATTATATTTGCCGCTGGAATTTTAATAAATAACCAAAAAAAATAAAAAAATGAAAGTAAAAAATGTAATTAAAGGAATATTTTTCTCCGCAATAATTATTCTTAGTTCATGTAAAAAAGACAATCCAATATCTTCTATTGCAGGATGCATGGATTCACAGGCTACTAATTATAATGCTAGCGCTACTAATGATGATGGTTCATGTACCTACCCTACAGATTGTAATGGAGTAGAAAATGGTCTTGCAGCAGCAGATCTTTGTGGATTTTGTCATTCTTCATATATATATCAAGGTATGGGTGTTCTTGTACCAATTAATACATATGCGGATACAGTAGGAGTTAATGGGATGTTAATATTAGCAGGGACACCTAATGATGTAATGAATAATCCTGGTTGGAATGCTACATGTACAGGATATTTTTTCTATGCTGATGGTTACTCTACAGTTTCTTATGGAGGACAAACAGCTAGATTAAATATGGCATCAGAAATGATGAGTGCATTAGCAAGCAGTTCTACAACTGAAGCTATGTTAGACGGAATGTTTGATCATCAAGCAGGTTCTTCAGATTTTGCAGATTCAGATTTAAATGCTTCAAGTAAACAAATCAAGTCTAAAACAGCTACAGGAGCTGAAACTCCTTTGACAACTAGTGAGCAAGATTATGTACAGGCATTATTTGATGGTTGGTTTGCGGATTATGCAGCGAATGTTGCTCCAATTATGGATGGTGACGAGAATTCACATCCAGCATCAGCGGGTGTAGCCGGATGGGTTGGTAACAGAGAGTTAAATGCTAAAGGTTTGGAGTATGACCAAATTGTTGCAAAAAGTTTGATTGGAGCACTTTGCCTTGATCAGGTAGTTAATAGTTATTTAAGTCCTACTAAATTAAATGTTGACAATACAACAAGAAATCCAGATGAAGATAATAATGCTACAGCAATGGAGCATCATTGGGATGAAGGTTTTGGCTATGTTTATGGTAAATTTGGGCCTAATAACATTTATGGAGATTTAAGTAATGATGGGTTATTAGGAAAATACCTAAATAAATTTCCTGCTTGGGCAACAACAGTATTAGACGCTTTTCAAGCAGGAAGAGAGGCTATAGTTGCTAAGGATGATAATGCAAGAGATGCTCAGGCAGCAATTATTAAAGAGACACTTTCACAGCTTGTTGCTCAGAAAGCAGTTGATTATTTAGAAGGAGCCGCAGCTAGTGTTGAGTTTTTAAATGCTGATTATTTTCATGGACTATCAGAGGGGTATGGATTTATCTTAAGTTTACAATTTACAAATGATGGAAATGGAAATGCTTACTTTACGCATTCAGAGGTAAATGAAATGCTTGCTACATTAGAGGCAGGAAATGGACTCTGGGATAGAACAGCTACTGAGTTAACAGAGATGGCTAACACTATTAGCAATGCAGCAGGGTTATAATAAAAGTATTTAAATATAATTTTAAAACAAGAAAGAGGAAGGGATTACCTTCCTCTTTCTCCCTTCAGAAAAAAATTAAATATCATGAAAAAGAAAATATTTTACATACTAAGTCTTATTATACTAGTATCAGCTTGTCAAAAAGCAGTAAATACACCGGAAACAGATTCATTAGCAGAATATAGAAGTGAACTACTTGAAAATGTAACGACACACATTATTATTCCAGCTCATGAGAATCTAAAAGATAAACTTGAACAATTAAATAATAAGGCATTATCTTTTGAAAGTAATCCGACAATATCAAGCCTTAGTGAATTGAGAGGCGCATGGGTAAAAGCATATATTTCATGGCAATCAGTAGAAATGTTTTGTATTGGAAAATCAGAAGAGATAGATTATCCAAAAACAATGAATACTTACCCTTGTAATGTAACTAGAATTAATGATCGGATATCAGGACAACCATATGATTTAAGTCAAGGAGGGATGAATAGTTGGAAAACACAAGGCTTCCCAGCATTAGACTATATGTTATATGGGTTAGATGCAGATTCAAATATGATTTTAGATTATTACACAGGCCCTGATGCAGAAGCACATCTAAAATATGTAAATGATGTTATTGCTCAGATGTTAGTTAATACTAGTTTAGTTCTTGAAGATTGGCAAACAAATAAAGCAAGTTTTATAGAATCAGATGGAAATACTGCAAGTTCAAGTCTGAATATCTTAACAAATGATTTTATTTATTATTATGAAAAAGGATTAAGAGCGAATAAAATTGGATATCCTTGCGGAGCATGGAATGATCAAATCTATGAGATCGGTTTAGAGGCTTATTATAAGCAAGATATATCAAAATTACTTGCCTTAGAATCTTTAAATGCATGTAAAGATTTCTTTATGGGGAAGGGAATTAATTCAGAAACACTAGGATTTTCATATGATGATTTCCTTTCAGCAAATGGAGATGCAGACTTAAGTGCAGACATAATAAATGGTCTAGATGAAGCAGAGATAGAAATAAATAATTTAGATCATAATTTTAGGAATCAGCTTACAGAAGATAATTCTAGTATGAAGCAAGCTTTTGATGCATTACAGTCTGTTGTGGTATTATTAAAAGTCAACATGTTATATTCTCTAAGTATTACAGTAGATTATCAAGATTCTGATGGAGATTAAAAGATCTCTACTATGTAATGCATTTCATAAATTATAAAATATTTCTTTGCACTGCTATATTTGCATGTTTTTTTATTCTCAGTTCAAGTGCTCAGAACTATTTTATTTATGGAGAAATAAAGGATAGCTTGACTAGCCTTCCTATTGCTGAAGCAGAAATATATAATGCAGAAGGAAAGTTATTATCCACTAGCAATAAAGATGGATACTTTCAATTTTATACATTAAAAAAATCTTTAGATCTTTTTGCGTTTACAGCAACATACAATATTTATAAAAATAGAATAAATGTAAAAGATTCTACTTTTTTAAATATTTTCTTGAGCCCATTATCGGTTAATCTTGCCGAGATTGAAGTAAATGAAAAAAAAAGAGCAATATTTAATCTTGAAAAACTTGATGATATTGTAGAAACATCAATATATGCTGGTAAGAAAACTGAAGTCATACTGATAGAAAAAAACTCTACGGCTTTAGCATTAAATAATGCAAGACAGATATACAGGCAAATTGCAGGCTTAAATATATATCAAAATGACGATGCAGGCATACAATTAAATATAGGAGGAAGAGGTCTAGATCCTAATAGAACCTCTAATTTTAATACACGACAAAATGGCTATGATATTAGTGCAGATGTGCTTGGTTATCCAGAAAGCTATTACACTCCTCCTGCAGAAGCATTAGAGCGTATTGAAATTGTTAGAGGAGCAGCATCTCTACAGTATGGGACTCAATTTGGCGGGCTTGTTAATTTTATTCTAAAATCCCCTTCAGAGATAGAAGGCAATAGATCCGTCTTTCGATCAACTGCAGGAAGCAATGCTCTTTTTAATAACTTTTTTAGTGTTGATGGCAGTAATAAGGATGTTTCATACTATACTTTTCTAAATTACAAAAAAGGTGATGGTTTTAGAAAAAACTCCAATTTTGAATCAAAAAATGGATATATTTATATAAATAAGAGTATAAACAAAAGATTAGCAGTATCCTTTGAGTATACTTTATTAGATTATTTAGCCCAACAACCAGGAGGCTTAAATGATCAGATGTTTCTTCAAGATCCATTGCAATCTAATAGATCTAGAAATTGGTTTAAGGTAAATTGGAAAATTTATAATTTAAAGTTAAATTATCAACCCTCGAAAAATAATCATCATACCCTCAACATATTTGGGCTAGATGCAGAAAGATTTGCACTTGGCTATAGATCCAACCGTGTTGCCCAAACAGATCCTATGTCAGAACGAGACCTAATAAAAGGAGAGTTTAATAATATTGGTCTAGAATATAAAATGTTATTAAAGAGAAAAATAAGAAATATTAGAACTGCGAATTTGTTTGGATTTAAATTTTATAAATCAAATAATACAAGCATGCAAGGACCTGGTTCAGATGGCATAGGGCCAGATTTTGACTTTTACTATCAAAAATTCCCATACTATAAAAATCAATCGTCATATAAATATCCTAATTTAAATCTTGCTTTTTTTGCGGAGAATGTTTTATATCTAAATAAAAAGATATCTATTACGCCTGGCTTAAGGTATGAACAGATTGAAACTACAAGTGAGGGTAATTATAATTTTGTATTAGTTGATGGGGCAAATAACCCAATAACAGACACATTATTATATAGTACAAGTTATAATCGCCGAGATTTTATATTACTTGGTTTAGGAATCTCTTATAAGTCAAGTAAAATATTAGAGTATTATGGAAATCTATCTCAAAATTATAGATCTGTTACTTTTGCAGATATTAGTATTGTTAATCCTGCATATATAATTAGTCCTGATATTGAGGATGAAAAAGGATATACAGCTGACTTTGGAATAAGAGGAAATATTAATAACCGAGTTTCATATAATACGAATCTTTTCTTTTTGTTATATGAGAATCGCATTGGATTTATTCAAAAAGTTCAAAGTGATGGAAATATTAAAAGTGAAAGAGGTAATGTTGGAGACGCAAGAATATCAGGTGTAGAATCATTAATTGATCTAAAACTAACACAAATGAGTTCTGCTAAATTTAAATGCAGCTATTATATAAATACCTCCTGGATTCAATCTCAATATATTAATTCACAGCAGAATGGGATTAAAGGAAATACAGTTGAGTTTATTCCTGAAATCAATTTAAAGACTGGATTTAATATCCAGTACCGTTCTTTAACATCAAATATCCAATATACTTATCTAAGCCAACAGTATACTGATGCAACAAATGCAATAGAGAGTAATTTAAGTGGAGTTATTGGAGAAATCCCTGAGTATCAAGTGATGGATATAACCTTCTCTTATCAAAAGAAGATATATAAGATTGAATCAGGCATTAATAATTTACTAAATCACTTTTACTTTACTAGAAGGGCGACTGGATATCCAGGGCCGGGGATTATTCCTTCTCCAACACGTAATTTCTATATAACAGTTGAATTAAAATTCTAGCTTTCATAATTCTGCTTAATATAAGCAAGAGGAGTTATTCCAAAATTTTTCTTAAATGCATGAATAAAGTGACTGGATGTACTATAGCCTAATTTCATGCTTACTTCATTAACATTATATTTTCCTTCTATTAAAAGTCTTGTCGCTTTATCCATTTTATATTCGAATAGATATTTAAATACCGGCTTACCATATGTTTCTTTAAATCCTTGTTTAAGTTGGCGTAAGCTTAAATCAATCTCATTAGATAATTCTACTAATGTTGGAGGCTCATCAAATCTATCTAATATGATATCTTTTGCAAGTTTAATTTTTTTAAGATGATCATCATTCAAAATAAAAGGACATTTGTCAGCTTCTATATTATTTCCACTATTAAATATAAGACTAAAAATTTCATAAATTTTAGATTTAAGGTATAAGTCTTTAGTAATACTACTTGTTCTGTACTTTAGCATCTGATTTAGTACTAAAAGCATTGCATTGTTAATTTCATCGATTTTATAATACTTCTGATTACTATTTTCTCCACTTAGAAAGTCAATTTTATGACCATCTTGAGAGAATAATTTATGAAATTTAGTAATAGATATTACTGCAGATATAAATATTGAATTTCCTTTAAGTTTAATATTAACAGGTAAATCTTTTTTAGGATTATAAAGAATTAAGTATTTATTATTTGAGAGATCTAAATTATAGTTTCCTTCGTTAAAAACAAATTTTAAATTTCCCTTTAAACAGAAATGAAACTGAATGTATGAAGCGTCTACATCCTTTTTCAAAAATCTTTCTTCAGAACTTTGATTTTCTATTCTTAAACAAAAAAATTTTTCACCTAATAGGATATCTTCTTTAATATCTGAAACTTTTTTATTCGTTAACATAATTATGTCTAATTAGTATTGCAAACAAATATAATGTATTAGATGTATATTGACTCTTAAATAGTTATTTTTTTGAATTTTAATGCCAGCCAAAGAATGAACTTGCGGCAATATTATAAGAACTTCTATCGTTGTTTTGCTTTTAGCGTATTGATTATTTTTGCATTAAAATTATTTATTATGAAAAAAATATTACTCATTAGCTTTAGCCTTGCATTATGCTTAAATATATTTGCTCAAAACACTCAGATATCATTAAATCAAGGATATACTAATCAAAGTTTTTATAGCATACAGAATGGAGAAGTTTTAAATATTTCTAATGAAGATTGGGATATAGCATTTAGTACTGAAACTTTTTCGTCAACTATTAGAACAAATGATGGCAAAGGAGTTGAATTATATACATATCCTCTTGGAGATATTAGCGCGTGGGACGACATTAATAATAGCGATATTAATAATCTCTCAGAGCTTATGTTTAATTCGGACACTAGCTGGGAGTATGGGGCTTTTGATATAAATCAAACAGGAGGACTTGATTATGGTTGGGGAGTATATAATATGCAAACCCATCATTTAATAGGGGACTCCCTTTTTCTAATTAAAACAATAAATCAAAACTGGAAAAAACTATGCATCGAAAGTAAAATATCTGGAGAATATCAAATCAGATATGCTGATCTTGATGGAAGTAATGAAGTAAATATGTCTATACCTGCATTAAACTATTCAGATAAGAATTTTATTTATTATTCATTAGAAATGGATCAAATGATTGACAGAGAACCTAATAAAAATGACTGGGATATTACTTTCACAAAATATCTAACGCTATACCCTACCCAACAAGGAGCGTTTATGCCTTATTCTGTAACTGGAACATTTAATAATGCTGGTGTAGAAGTAGCTCAGGCAGATAATATCTCCTCACCATTAACATATAATGACTATAGTCTTCATCCTTTTTCAACAGAAATTAATACTATTGGGTATGACTGGAAGTTATTTCAAGGAAGTTATATTATTGTAGATGATCGTTGTTATTTTGTTCGTGATAAAGCAGGTAATATTTGGAGATTAACATTTGTAGATTTTGAAGGATCTTCAACAGGAAATATTGAGTTTAATACTGAATTAATTCAAAGTACAGATATAGCAGAGTTAACGCAAATAAATAGTTTTGCTATATACCCTAACCCAGTAACTATTACTGAAGAGCTTACATTGATTTACGAATTAAGCAGTCAGAATACTCACGCTACAGTTCGAATTTATGATTTTTCTGGAAGAGAAAGATATGTGTCAGAATTGAATAATTATGGTTTGCTATCACATACTATTAACATAAAAGATTTTAAGCCAGGCATCTATATGATTTCAATAAATGTAGACGGTATTCAAAAGACTGAGCGTGTCGTGATTAATTAAAATAGTGAGACTTCTTCTTTTCTTTTTTCTTTGTTGTTATGCTCAAACAATTTACTCTCAAGATGAGATTAAAACAGAGGATAATCTAGAACCAATATTATTTAAGAATATCAAAGAAGTAGTAGTGACAGGTCAGCTAACAGATAAATCTACTGAAGAAGCGGTTCATAAGATTCGCGTAATAACAGCTAAGCAGTTAGAGTCAGGATTGTTCACAGATTTAGGCCAAGTGTTAGAGAAAGAGTTAAATATTAGACTTTCACAAGATAATATTTTAGGATCAAGTATTTCTTTACAAGGCATCTCAGGTCAGAATGTTAAAATATTAATTGATGAAATTCCTGTCATAGGAAGGTTAAATGGAAATATTGATCTTTCTCAAATTAGTTTAAATAATATTGAGCGTATTGAGGTTGTAGAAGGGACGTTGTCTACCTTATATGGTACAGATGCACTTGCAGGAACCATAAATATAATTACTAAGAAAAGTTCTGAATTTAAAAAATCATTTAATTCATATTATGAAACTGTAGGAAAGTATGATCTTGATTTTATGTTAGCAAAAGATTTTAAAAATAAAACAATTATTTACCAGTTTGAAAGAAATTTTTTCAATGGCTGGTCTGAGAATCAAGAGTATAAAATTATTCCTTTGGAGGAAATAGCAGACGAAAATAGATTTAAGCAATGGAAACCGAAAGAACAATTTATAAATAAGGTTCAATATAATATACAAGAGAATGATGTTAATATCTATAACTATATTGAATCTTTTTCCGAAAAAATAATAAATCGAGGATTGCCTAGAGAGCCTTATTTTGAAAATGCATTCGATGAATATTATTATACTAATAGAATGAATATTGGCTCAAATATTAATTTTAAAAATAATAATGATAATATAAAGGTGCTGTTAGCGTATAATAATTATTTGAGAGTCAAAGAGAGATTTTATAAAGACCTTACTACTCTCAATTCAATATTAGTAGAAGATCCAAGTGCTCAAGATACATCTTCATTTAATCTCATGCTAGTAAAAGCTAGTATATCTAATAACGAGGATAATAACCTACAATACCAATTTGGTTTAGAGGCACAATCAGAATCTGCAAAAGGAGACCGTATTTTAGATACTCGAAAAGTTCAATCTGATTATGCATTATTTACTACTATTGAGTATAAGCCAAATAATACTCTCACATTTAGACCTTCGGCTAGAGCGATCTACAATACTAATTATAATGCTCCTTTTATTCCTGCTCTTAATATATTACTAGATTTCTCTGAATATAAATTACGTTTTGGTATGGCAAAAGGATTTCGTGCTCCAAGTTTAAAAGAATTATATTTAGAGTTTGTAGATATCAATCATAATATAGTAGGCAATGAGAATCTTTTAGCTGAAACATCATCTAATTACCATTTAAGCAATACGTATAAATATTCAATGGATAAAACTATAATCATAACAGATTTAAATTTATTTTATAATATGATATCTAACAAGATTGACCTAACTAATTCCAAAACGATCAACGGTCAATATAGCTATTTTAATATTGACGAATATAAAACAAAAGGGGTTTCTACTAATATAAATATATCTAGAAGAGCAATAGAAATAAATATGGGACTTTCTTATATAGGAAGGTATAATAAGCTGAGTAGTCTTTATATTTCTCCAGAGTTTAATTTTTCTACAGATTATAGTTTTAGTACTATTTTCAATATTGACAGTAAGAATAAATTAAATATATTCTATAAATATGTAGGTAAGATCCCTGTTTTTTTACTGGATGAAGAAAATATAGTCGAATCATATATAGGAGCCTACAGCTTATTAGATATATCAATTAATAGAAGAATAAATGAGGTTTTTATATTATCTTTAGGAGGGAAAAATTTACTAAATATAACTAATATTACGCAAATAAATAATACGAATACGACACACTCATATTCAAATAATAGCCTTGCTGTTAGCTATGGTAGAACATTTTTTCTTAGTTTAAAATTAAATTTATGAACAGAGTAGCCCTTGTCTGTATGGTTTTATTATGTATTAGCTGTGAGAGGAATGAAATTGCGATAGAGAAACATCCTATGGGAGAAATACAAGTAAAACAAATTAATATGGGGATTGATTATAGTCAACAAATATATTATAGTGCTTCTGAAAATAGTATAGTTTCAAGTAATACAAAAGATAACTGGGATTTAGCATTTCATTCCTCTCAGAATAGCTCTCAGATTATTATTAATTCATCAACTTTCAGCCAAATATGTGAATTAGAAGATTATGATTTTGAGGACCCTATATCTATTGTAGATCTCACATGGAAATGGGATAATCCAGAAGGTATTTATAGCGGAACAGCTGTTAATAGTATTTTAAGCACTACTACTTATATTCTTGATAGGGGATATAATCTAGATGGGACACAAAAGGGGTATAAAAAATTTAAAGTAGATTATTTCGACAATAATTCATTTATAATTACGTATGCTAATTTAGATAATACAGAAATAAATAGTATTGAGATAAAGAAAGATAGCCTTTTTAATTATCAGCACATATCATTTAATGACAATGTCATTGTAAGTGTTGAGCCTGAGAAAAAGAGCTGGGATTTGGTTTTTACACAATACACACATCTTTATATTAATAATCTAGAAACACCTGCATATCTTGTAACAGGGGTCCTGACAAATTATCTAAATAATGTCTTGATTGCTAAAGATACTGTTAACTCTTTTGAGGAAATTAATCTAGGATTTATTAATACCTATAATTTTTCTCAATATCAGAATGAAATTGGGTATAATTGGAAAGTCTTTGATTTTGCTAATCAGCTATATACTATAAAACCTGACTTAATATATATAATTAAAGATGTTTCGGATCGCTATTTCAAGATGCGTTTTATAGATTTCTATAATGATTTAGGAGAGAAAGGTTCTCCAAAATTTGAGATTCAAGAGTTGTAATTTAGTGTTATTTTTGTATAAATTAGAAAATGAAAACAGATTATTTTTCTCATCTAACCCCAAATGAAAAAAAAATATTAAGAGATAAAGGTACTGAGCCTCCTTTTACCGGAAAGTATAATGATTTCTTTGAGCCAGGAGTATTTATTTGTAGGGCATGCGAATCTCCTCTCTATGAATCAAAAACAAAATTTAATTCTGGATGTGGATGGCCCTCTTTTGATGATGAGATTGAAGGAGCTATTGTTAGGCATGAAGATTTAAGTGGAGGAAGAGTAAGAACAGAAATTTGTTGTTCAAAATGTGATGGGCATTTAGGCCATGTATTTTATGGGGAGCAGATTACAGAGAAAGATACACGACATTGTGTAAATTCATTAAGTATACAATTTAAACCTTATGAAAATCTAGAAAAAGCTACATTTGGGGCAGGTTGTTTTTGGAATGTAGAGAAAATTTTCAGGAAAATCAATGGAGTTTATTTATCATCTGTTGGTTATATGGGTGGGAATACTATAAATCCAACACATCAGCAAGTATGTAAAGGAAATACTAATCATGCAGAGGTAGTTCAGCTTTATTTTAACCCTGATAAAATTAGTTTCTTAGAGTTATTACAAATCTTTTGGGATATCCATAATCCTACAACACTTAATAGGCAAGGACTGAACGAAGGTACTCAATATAGATCTGTAGTATTTTATCATACAAAAGATCAAAAGAGTATTGTGGAGAATTCAATTAAAAAGCAAAAAAAGAAATGGAAGAAACCTATTGTAACTTACTTAACCGCTGCAGATAAATTCTATAGAGCAGAAGAGTATCATCAGAATTATTTGAATAAAAAGAATTTAGATAGCTCTGGAATGTAGTTTTTTAGCAAGTCTAATTGTAAAGGTAGTGCCAATTCCTTTTTCAGATTGTCGTATAAATATTTTTCCTGTATGATATTCTTCAATAATTCTTTTTGATAGCGATAAGCCAAGACCCCACCCTCTCTTTTTAGATGTAACACCAGGTTTAAAAATATTTTTAATAATAGATCGATCAATTCCTTCTCCTGTATCTGAAATATTGACAGTAACATTATTTTCTTCTTCGATTATACCTATAGATATTTCTCCTTTTCCTTTCATTGCATCAGCAGCGTTTTTTACTAAATTTTCAATAACCCATTCAAATAGGATGCTATTTAATGGAATATATAATTCTTTTTTAGGAGCCTCTATTATAAATTTAGTATTAACCGACATTCTTGATTTTAAGTACTCTATTGAGCGTGATATTAATCCAATAATATCTGTTTCCACTAATTCTGATTTTGATCCAATTTTTGAGAATCTATCTGTAATGGTTTCTAAACGTTTAATATCTTTTCCCATTTCTATTGCCATTTTATGGGCCCCTTCTTTTTCTTTTAATAGTTCTACCCAAGCCATTAATGAAGAAAGGGGAGTTCCAATTTGATGCGCAGTCTCTTTTGCCATACCTGCCCAAACTTTATTTTGTTCTGATTTTCTGCTTGCACTGAATATAAAGTAAGCTATAAACATAAATATCCCAATAAAAACTAATTGATAAATCGGGTAATATCGTAATCTATTTAGTAATGCGGAGTCCTTGTAATATATCCATTGTTTATCACCAATAATATTAATTTCAATAGGCTCATCTCCATTTTCTTTTATTTTATTTAGTTCTTCTCTCAAAAATTTAGGAGTGATTTTAGTAGGGCTTAGTATTCCTTTACGAAGCAAAAAACTATCTACTTTTGTATAGAGCTGGAAGTTTCTGCTTTCTAGAATACTGTCACATGCATCTACTAGAATAACAGGAATATTATTATTATCTGATATTACTTTGATTGCTAATGAGTAATCTCCTTCACCAGTTAAATTAATAAGGTGTTTTGTAGCTTGCGCCCAAAGCTCTATTTTTTGCCGTTCTTCACTTTTTAATTCATTTACAAGAGTATTTGTAACAAAAAGAGAAGAAAGACCAATAATAATTGCTATTCCAATTAATGTAAGTTTCCATTTTTGTTTTTTAGAGTATATATCCATTCTTATAATTCAGGTTCCCATTCAATATCAATTTCTTGCCCTTTTTCTTTTGTCTTATCTTTGGTCTGTAAAATATCTTCTTTAATAATTTTAGTAATCTCTTTTTTTTCTTTTTTGATACTTTTAGTTACATCTTCCATAAAACGTATCTTATTTAAAGATATTTTAGGGTTTTCAGTATTTCCTGTCATTTTTAAATATACGGTATTAAATATTTCCCCATCTTTTTCTTCTACTCCAAATTTATTAATTTCGGTGTTTTCTTTCCTAAATTTTGAAGATAGTAGTTCTGATAACAACAATTTTATATCATAATCAATATTTTGTTTAAAGCTATGTATTCCAGATAGGAATAGAGAAAGAGCTGAAGATTTGATCTCCATTGTAGGTATTGTAATAATTTCATCAGCAACTTCAATTGTATTTTCTAAATTGGAGAACTTAACATGCCTTAGCTCATCCACACTTACATATGATGAGAGACTTTCCAGTGGGCTAAAATCAATAAGCTCTCCTTTTTCAATTATAAGATGAGATTTCGCCTTTAACTTTTTCTTGTTTAGTATAAAATTAGGATCCCAATGCACTTCAATATCTAATTGAGCAGTGCCTATACCTTTTAAGTTTTCTTTTTTAATAAACGATTGTCCATAATTATTGAATGCATCAAATGAGTTTCTGATATTAATTTCTTTAGCATTAAGATTACATAGTAATTGAAGATGTTTATTTTTAGGCTCTTTTAAAATAAAACTTCCATCTACTTCTCCATTAAGTGTTGTGGCACTTATTGAATTAGAATTAAGAATATTTTTTTTGTAGGAAATATCTCCTTCTATATTTGATGCAGTAAAATTATTGTAAGAAAGATTCATAATATTAAGATTTGTATTCGCATAAATCCAGTTTGGGAGAGTAGTATTAGCCTTGTTATCTGAGAGGTCTCCGAATGTCATGATCTCAGAAAAGTTTGTGTAAGTTGATTTAGTAATTCCATCAAGGTATATCTTTGGAGATTCATTTAAAATATAAGCAATTAAGTTTACAATTTCTCCCTTAAAATTAAGATCAGTTTCAGAGATAGTTAATTTACTGTCTTTTACTACTATAGTATTATTTTTAATTTCACAGTCAGCATGCTCAAAGGAAAATTTTAGTGGAAAAATCTTATAATAAAAATTTATATCCTTAAATATAATATCAGATTTATGATTTGAACTTAGAAACATTTTTTTAAAACTATTATTGAAAGAGATATTCCCTTTGTAGTTAGTCTTTGAAAATAATTTTCCACTAAGCTCAATAAAAGGAGAGTCTTCAAAATATTGATTAACAGAAGACATATCCCAAGAGGACGTAAATTGAGTATTTAAAAAATAATTATTTAAATTACTAAGTGTAAAAACTCCATCAATATAGCCGTTATTAGTTCTTGCTTTAAATTCGTGCGCTTCAATCTTAGTAGTATGAAAGTCTTGAGTTTCTCCATTTGTTATGCTTCCGCTCATTTGAATATTATTTAGAGAGAACGGAATGTTCTTTAACTTAAATTCCCCTTCTGTAATATGATAATCTAGTTCAAGAGAGGGGTTTTTTTCTTTGTTTATTGTACCTTTTAGGTAGCTATTGAAGGAAATATTTCCGTTTGCTATAAATGGATGAAGAGTTTTCTGAATACTATATGGGATATTCGTAATCATCTTATTAATATCCTGTTTTTCGCCACTAATTTTTAGGTTAACAGCATTCCAGTTGTATATGCCTCCACTTATTTCAAAAAGTAGGCCCTCTATTTCTATTTTTGATTTTGAAATATTAAAAGTATCTTTAATAAGTTTTGTCTTAGCAGTAAAGTTGAATTTTTTCTTATTTAGATAATCAGAATTACTCACAATGATCTTATTAGAGAACCCTGATGTATTAAATGTATAATCTTCTTTGTCAATTGAAATGATAGACCTATTAATATCAAGGCTCATATCAAGTTTGGCATTTTCTTTTAGATAATTAAATTCAGTATTAAGAAAGATTATTTTATTAATAGTAATACTATCTCCTGCTTCAGGGTTTGTTTTGAAGATTAGGAAGTTAGGGATATTCTCAGTATTATATTTAATATTAAGTTGTGCATCAGTAACTATAATACTTTTTAAATCATAGCTCTTATTAATGATATCAAATAGGCTTATTTCAAAATATGTTTTCTTAGAATAAATAAGTGTATCGTTATTAAAATCTGAAGATTCAAGAGCTAATAGGTTTGTAATCTTTACAGATGCAGATGGAAAATTATCATAGATAGTAAATTCAACTTGATCGTATAATAAGGAGGTCTCTAATTTATTTTGAAGAGTATTGATTACACTATCTTCAATATCATCTGAGAAATAGGTTGTAACGAAAAAAGTACTACCGCCTATTATGAAGATAGTTATAAGTAAAGTCTTAAATATTCGATTAAATAATTCTTTCATTGATATGCTAAAAATACGATAATCAGAATAATAACGTAAATATTATATTTATAGTCTTTTTAGAATGTTTATTTCATCTTGTGTAAGGTGCCTGCAGTGCTTCCTTGGTAAATCTTTTTTGGTTAATCCCCCAAAAAATACTCTATCAAGCTTTGTGACTTTATAGTCTAGATTTTCAAAAATATTTTTGACATATCTTACTCCTCCCTTACTATGTTCAACTCCAATTTCATTCTTTTCTTTATTCTTTATATAGGAGATTGAATCTAGCTTATGATTTTTTCCATTTATAAAAAAACCATCTCGTATTTTTTCTAAGTCTACTTGTTTTAAATTTTTGTCAATAGTAATCTGGTAGACTGATTTAATTTTCTGATTACTACTAGTTAGTTTCCTTGCTAGATCAGTATCATTTGTGAAAAGTAAAAGGCCAGTTTCTATTTTAGTTAATTTGTCAACTGGAGATATTCTTTCTTTGCATGCAGAAGAAACTAAGCTCATGACTGATGTTGTATTTGTCCCACTGTCAATCCTTCCAGAGTAGTTCTTAGGCTTGTTTAACAAGACATATCTTGGTGTGTGTGATTTTAATTTTTGCCCATTGAATTTAACAATATCTACTGAGCTTACTTTTAGCCCCATCTCTGTTACTCCAATTCCATTCACTGAGACTACTCCTGCGGCAATAAATTTATCTGCCTCTCGTCTGCTGCATATGCCAGTATTTGCAATAAATTTATTTAGCCTTATCTTCCCATCATTATCTTGGGTTTTTTTATTTTGTTTATTTCTGAATGTTGATTTCTTAGAAGATTTTTTGCTAAATAGTATTTTAGTATTTTTTGCTTTTTTCATATTCAAAATTGTGAAAAGACTGCCATTATTGAATAATGATTTTATGTTCAACACTGCCATCATTATATATATATAATAAAGGAGTGTTTGTAATTTCGATTGTATTTCTTCCTAATAAATCCGTAATCTTCATTAATTCTTTTTTTGTTTTATTGATTTCTGACACTGAGGTTGATTGATTGCATGGTAATAATGGATATAAAAAAGTAGAAGTAAATTCAATTGCATCTACAAATCTAGCATCACTACTGCCAGAGGGAAACCAGTCATGTTCTGATCCAGGAAGAACAAGCATATCATTATTTAGGTTAACTGTGTTTGCTTGTGGATGCATTTCTCCACTACCGCAGAGTTCTACAATAGTAGGGAACCCCATCCCATAACTACAATTGAAGCTTACAGTTTGATCGGCATCACCTTGAATGCTAACTAGAGGTTCGTCTTCAGAATCAATCCAATTAACATTATTAATTCCTCCTGCAAAGCTAATAACACCACTAACTTTAGAGCTAAATCCGTAATTGCCCGCATCGCCCTCTAAACTGCCACCAAGTGAAGATACAATATTATGAGGATTGAAAGTGTTTCCTAATACATCTGTAACTGAAGTTGGTAAATCAGAGATAGCGTCAATGTATGCTAAATGAAGCATTGTAACCGCTCCGGCAGAAGATCCGGCAATAAATATTGTGCTTGTGTCAATCCCATATGTGTTATTTGTTGTAAAATCTTTTCTAAAATATCGAATTGCAGATTTTATATCAGAAACAGCTTTTAGAATAGCCTCATATTGTTTTTCTTGGTAAAAAATAAAATCTTGTTGATCTGCAGGAGAGACAAGTCGATAATTTGCAGACGCAGTTACATATCCTTTTTTGGCAAATGAGCTGCAAAAATCAACACAATCTGCTAGATCTTTCTCTCCGCCCATAAAAGATCCGCCATGAGCAAAAATTATGAGTGGTCTATTTATTTCGGTATCTCCATTAGGTGTATATATATCAATTAAGTGCCTGTCATCATTGTAGATGTCAGAGTAATTAACCTCGGTAACAGTGACAGAATTAAATATTTCGGTCTCATATCTTCCGTTACATTGTGAATATGAAAATATATTTATTATTAAAAAAGCAAGTAATAGAAATGTTTTTTTCATAGTATGAATTTTGGTTAAAGGTACAATAAAATTAAGATTTTAATTTTGCTAATTGAGCTTGAATTTTTTCATCTTCAATCTTTTTAAATAAATGAGTTGCTGAATTTATTTTGTGATTATCTTTAATGGTGGGACCCTTTGCATCATCCCAGCACGCATTTTCTATTGCTAAAATAGTTTTTAGTTTTCTAGAGCTAAAAGGCATAAATGGTTCAGAGAGTATAGCTAATGCTGCTGAAATTTGTATTGCAATATTCATAATTGTCTTTGTTCTATTTTCATTTGTTTTTTTAAGCTTCCAAGGTTCTGTTTCGGCTAAGAATTTATTTCCTAATCTTGCTAAATTCATGAATTCTGCTAGTGCTTCTCGAAATTTGAATTGCTCAATAAACTCTCCAATCTTATCAGGAAATTTAAATACTTTATTTAAAACATCTATGTCAGATTTTTCTAGATTATTTTGTGCAGGAACAATCCCGTTCCAGTATTTATTAGTTAATACAATTACTCTATTTATAAAGTTTCCATAAATAGAAACCAATTCATTATTGTTTCTTTTTTGGAAATCTAACCAGGTAAAATCAGTGTCTTTATTTTCCGGAGCAGTAGAGCAAAGAGCGTATCTAAGAGCATCCTCTTGGCCTTTAAAATCTTCTAAATATTCATGTAGCCATATTGCCCAATTTTTAGAAGTAGAAAGTTTTTCTCCTTCTAAATTTAAGAATGCATTGGCAGGAACATTCTTTGGCAGTATGTAGTTGCCATGCGATTTTAAGACTATTGGAAAAATAATACAATGAAAAACAATATTGTCTTTACCAATAAAATGTATTAGTTCGGTATCTTTATTTTGCCAATAATCTTGCCATTTTCTTTTATTTTCCAGAGCCCATTTTTTTGTAGCCGAAATATAGCCGATAGGCGCATCTAACCATACGTAAAGAACTTTGCCTTCTATATCTTTAACAGGAACCTTAACCCCCCAATCAAGATCACGAGTCATGGCTCTTTCTTGTAAGCCACCATCAATCCATGAGTTACATTGCCCAATTACTTGCTTCTTCCAAGTTTTTGGGTCATGGTGTTTTTCCCCTTCTAAATTTCCATTTTCAATCCACTCTTTTAACCATTTTTCATGTTTTTGCATTGGAAGGTACCAATGGGAAGTTTCTTTTTTTACAGGTGTCTCTCCACTTAAGGTAGATTTTGGATTAATAAGTTCCTCAGGACTTAGAGCTGACCCACATTTTTCACATTGATCCCCATATGCATCTTCGGCATTACACTTTGGACACCGCCCACTAATATATCTGTCTGCTAAGAATTGGTTGTTTTTTTTGTCATAGAATTGATTGGTTGTTTTTTTTGTAAATATATTTTCTTTAAGAAGATTTGTAAAAAACTTTTGAGAAGTATCATGATGTAATTTGTCTGAAGTTCTATGATAAATACTAAAATCTATACCAAAATTTTTAAATACAGTTTTGTTTATCCTGTGGTATTTGTCTATAATTTCTTTGGGAGTAACATTATCTTTCTTGGCCTGAAGGGTAATTGCTGCTCCATGCTCATCTGATCCTGAAATAAAAGCTACATCATGCCCTTTCTCTTTTAGATACCGAACATAGATGTCAGCAGGCAAGTATGCTCCAGCAATATGCCCAATATGAACAGGTCCATTTGCATAAAGTAGCGCTGCGGTAACAGTGTATCTTTTTTTATTCATGTTTACAGAAAAAAAATTATTTTCGCAAAGATAAGTTTAATTAGTAAAAATGATAATTCCTGAAAAATTAAAAAAAGACAATAAGATTGGAATTATTTCTACTGCTAGAAAAATTTCTATTGAAGAGTTAGAACCTGCAATTAAACTGTTAAATAGTTGGGGATTGGAAGTTATTTTGAGCAAGAACTTATTTAATCAAAAAAATCAGTTTTCGGGATCTAAAAGTGAAAGAACTGCTGATTTGCAAGATATGCTTGATGATAAAAGTATTAAAGCAATATTTTGTGCTAGAGGAGGCTATGGTACGGTACAGATAATTGATGATATTAATTTTGAAAGATTTAAAAGAAATCCTAAATGGATAATTGGCTATAGTGATGTTACTGTTTTGCATTCACATATACATAACTTAGGAATTGCAACTATGCATGCAACTATGCCTATAAATTTTATAGCAAATACAGCTGAGAGCTTAGATTCTTTAAAAAATTGTCTTTTTGATGATGATTATACTATTAAGTGTAATGTACATGAGCTTAATAGTTATGGAAAAGTAGAATCTGAAATTATTGGTGGCAACCTCTCAATTTTATATTCTTTATTAGGTTCAGATTCAGATATAAATACAGACGGAAAAATTTTATTTATTGAGGATTTGGATGAGTATTTATATCATATAGATAGAATGATGATAAACTTAAAAAGAAACAGAAAATTTGATAAATTAAGCGGCCTGATTGTAGGAGGGATGCAGAAATTGCATGATAATATTATTCCTTTTGGTAAAACAGCCGAAGAGATTATATGTTCGTATTTAGAAGACTATAATTTTCCAATCTGCTTTTGTTTTCCATCTGGACATATAGATGATAATAGATCAATAAAATTTGGAGTTAAGTCCACATTAGAGATTGATGAAAATGGTGTAAATTTGTCACAATAATAATATTATGAGTTTAGAGAAATATTTTGCAGATTTTAGAGAAGGTATAATCGGTAGAGACCAAGTGTTTATGTCTCCTTTTGGGGAAAAAAAAATTATTTATGCTGATTGGATTGCAAGTGGAAGGATGCATCTTTCCATTGAAGATCGATTAAAATCTGAAATTTTTCCATTTGTAGCGAATACTCATACAGAAACTTCTACCACAGGCGCAACTATGAGCTTGGCATTTAATGAGGCGTCACAGATTATTAAAGATCATGTAGGAGCTAATGAGGATGACGTGCTTATTTCTGCTGGTGCTGGAATGACAATGCTTGTAAGTAAATTCCAAAGAATATTAGGCCTAAAAATACATGAGAAATATAAAGGACAGATTAGTATCAAAAATCGTCCAATTGTTTTTGTTACGCATATGGAGCATCACTCTAACCAAACCTCTTGGCTGGAAACTATAGCTGAGTTAGAGTTAATTCCACATACAGACGAAGGCCATGTTGATCTAGATTTGTTTAGAGAGAAATTAAAAAACTATGATAGTAGAGAGCTTAAAATAGCAGCAGTAACATCTTGTTCAAATGTAACAGGAGTATTTACTCCGTATTATGAGATAGCTGAGATTATGCATCAACACAATGGCCTATGTTTTGTTGATTTTGCTTGCTCAGCTCCTTATATTGATATCAATATGCACCCTGAAAATTTAAATCAAAAGCTAGATGCAATCTATTTTTCACCTCATAAATTTCTTGGAGGACCAGGATCAACAGGCGTATTGATTTTTGATAGTAACCTATATAGTAATGAAGTCCCTGATAATCCTGGAGGGGGAACTGTTCGTTGGACTACTCCTTGGGGAGGACGTCAATATGTTGACGATATTGAGGAAAGAGAAGATGGGGGGACACCTGCTTTTTTACAGACGATTAAAACAGCACTTGCTATACAATTAAAAGATAAGATGGGAGTAAAGAATATTTTAGAAAGAGAACACGAGTTAAGTGAAATTATTTGGAGTAAATTTTCAATACTTGAGAATGTTCATGTTCTTGCTGATAACTTTTTAGATAGGTTAGGCGTATATTCTTTTTATATTGATGATTTGCATTTTAATCTTGGAGTTCAATTATTAAATGATAGATACGGGATTCAGGTGCGAGGAGGATGTTCTTGCGCAGGAACTTATGGGCATATTTTACTGGATGTGGATGCTAATTATTCAAAGAGTATTACAAATCAGATTGAGCGCGGAGATTTATCTTTAAAACCTGGATGGATTAGGATGTCAGTCCATCCAACTATGACAGATCAAGAAATACATTTTATTATGAATGCTATTGAGGATGTAGCTCTGAATCATCAGAAATGGGGTTTAGATTATAACTATAATAGCAATACAAATGAATTTGTATTTAAAGACAAGTCATTTTCTTTGAAAAATAAAGAGAGAGCAAAAAGCTGGTTTAAAATATAATTATTTTTTTAATACTTTTGGTACTTTAAAATAATCAGAGTCTTTTTGAGGCGCATTCTTTAATGCATTTTTTTGAGAAACTTCATTTGAGATTTCATCTTCACGCAAACTATTAACCTCACTACTCATATATACTAATGGCTCAACATTATCAGTATTAACTTCAGCTAATTTTTCGATAAAACCAAGTATTGTTTCTAAATCTTCCTTCATTTTTTCGGATGATTCTTTATTGAATTTTAATTTTGCTAATCGAGAAAGGTTGTCAATTAATTTATCGTTAACGATTATTTTATTTTTCATAACTTTTTAATTCTACAAAAATAGTATTGTAAACTAGTTTATTCAAATTTTCAATCGCTTTTTCCTCTAAATTTTTTAAATGAATCGCTTTGTGTACTTTTACTTTTGCAATGCCAGGTCTTCCCTTAAAATATTCTTGAGGAAATAATTTTTTATTATTAGAAAGAGTAATCGGAATAATAGTAATGTTTTGTTCAATTGCTAAACGAAAAGGCCCATTTTTGAATTTTTTAAGTAATACATTACTTTTTGGAATTCCTCCTTCTGGAAAAATACACATGCTGAGCCCTTTGTTAAGACGCTCTCCTGCCTTTACGTAAGCAGAATAAGAATCTCTTTTATTTTCACGATTTACAATAACAGAATTGTTTTTATAAAAGTAGCCAAACAATGGGAGTTTTGCAATTTCTGCTTTTCCAATGTATTGCAGTGGGACTGGTAATATCGCTAGAATCAGTGGGATATCAAGGGTTGACACATGATTTGGACAGAAAATATAGTTTTTATTTTTGTCAATTTTTTCTTCCCATTCAACTCTTGGGAATAAAAATGACAAAATAAGTGTTGCTTTACTCCAGTATCTAGTTAAATGAGCTACAATAATATGGTTCTGTATTATCGCTGTGAAGAAAAATAATAAAGGCATAAACGCTATAAATACTAATATAAATACGATCAAAAACCATAATCTCCAAAGAGAACTAAAAAGATAGCCTGTCCATTTCATCGGGTCAAAGATAAAAATCATATTTTTACAAATCAAATGTATAATTAAATGGCAAGAATATTAACAGGAATACAGAGTACTGGAACTCCACATCTAGGCAACTTACTTGGGGCAATTATACCGGCAATTGAACTTTCAAAAAATAAAAAAAACGAGAGTTTGTTTTTTATTGCTGATTTGCATTCATTCACTACTTTAAGAGATCCCAACATTTTAAAAGAAAATACATATGCAACTGCTGCAGCTTGGCTTGCATTTGGCTTTGATACTGAGAATAATTTATTTTATAGACAATCTGATGTAACAGAAGTTTGTGAGCTTAGTTGGTATTTGAATTGTTTTACACCCTTTCCTATGCTTGCTAATGCTCATTCGTTTAAGGATAAGGCCAGTAGACTCTCAGAAGTAAATTCAGGACTTTTCACTTACCCTGTACTAATGGCTGCTGATATTCTTTTATACGATGCTGATGTTGTTCCTGTGGGTAAAGATCAAGCACAACATTTAGAAATCACTCGTGATATTGCAGGAGCATTTAATCATAAATATCCAAATTCTTTTGTGCTCCCTTCAACTAAGATTGATGAAAAAGTAATGGTTGTTTCTGGAACAGATGGTCAAAAAATGAGTAAGTCATATAATAATGTTATAAATATTTTTCTTCCAGATAAAAAGCTTAGAAAACAGATAATGGATATTAAGACTAATTCTGCGTCATTAGAGGAACCAAAAGATACCGCTAATTGTAATGTATTTAATTTGTATTCACTACTTTGCAATACAGAAAAAGCTAATGAAATGAAATTAAAATACCGAGCTGGTAATTTTGGTTATGGACATGCAAAACAAGAGCTTTTTGAATTAATTTGTAAGAACTTTTCTTATGAAAGAGAAAAATTTAATTACTTAATGGAAAATAAGGAGATTATAGAAAAAGAATTACAAAAAGGAGCTGAGAAAGCTAGAATTATTGCTAGTAAAGTTTTAACTAGAGTTAGGAATAATATTGGTTATTAATAGTCTTTTAAAGTATATGTATTTTATTAATGGGCTTTATATTTTTCAAAAAGCTCTTTTTGATGGTTATTCAAATCAATTATGTTACCCTTAATATATGCTTGTTCTACATTATTAGTTCTCATATCTAAAGCATCTCCAGTACTTATAAAAAAGGTTGCATTCTTACCACTTTCAATAGAACCAGTTATATTATCAATACCTAAGATCTTAGCAGGACTTAATGTAATAGATTCTACAGCCTTTTCGTAATCTTGCCCGTATGCTATTGTTGTTCCTGCTGTAAAGGGAAGGTTCCTAGCTCCCATGGCCTCCATGTCTCCTGCATAGCTTAGGCAAAATAATATTCCCTTTTCTTGTAGTTTTTTAGCTTGTAAAAAGGGCTCGTCAATTGGGCTGTCTTGTGATTTTGGCAATCTGTGTACCCTATTTAGAATTAACGAGATATTATTTTCTATTAGTAAGTCACTAACAGAAAGCGCATCTTCACCTCCAACTATTACTATTTTTGGAATATCATAACTTTTTGAGAAATTGATTGCATCACGAATGTCACTAGCGCTATTAGCATGAATATATAGGATTTTATTTCCCTCAAAGATGCCTTTCATGCTTTCCATTTTTAAATCCATGATGTCAGAAGACATTGCATAAGATTTAGCTTTTCTAAATAATTTTTCTAACTCTGTTAGTCTGTTTTTATATTCTTTATTTTTTTTAGTATCTCCTTGCTCAGCCCACCAACCGGTATTGTAATAAGAGTTTGGCCAATTTAGATGAATTCCATCATCAGCTTTTAATTTTGCATCTTCCCAATTATCCCCATCTAAATGCATAATAGATGATTGACCAGAAATCACACCACCTCTAGGAGTAACTTGAGCAATTAATACTCCATTTGAACGAACAGTTTTTGCAATTCTGGAATCTGTGTTATAAGCAATTAATACTCTTACATTTGGAGTTATTTCTCCTGTTTCTCTGTAATCATTAGAGGCACGTACGGCATCAATTTCTGTAATTCCGATTGTAGTATTCGGCACAATAAAAGAAGGATAAACATGTTTTCCATAAATTTTATATATAGTATCAAAAGCAGAAGGATCTATTCTAATAAGACTTGCATCAGCTACTAATTCAAATCTCCCATTTAATATACTAATAGCTGAGTTGTTTATTACTTCCCCATTTCCAATATGTGCTGTCCCTCCAATAAATAGAATGGGTTTTTGAGCATTTGCACTTACCGTAATTATTATAGTAATTATTATTGTAAATATTTTATTCTTCATATACAGTATCGCAATGGTATATTATCTCTTCTTCTTTTTTTGGAGCTTGTTTTTTATCTCCATTTTTCTCTTGACTCATTAGTTTTATTATTCGCATTCTTTCTATTCTATCTCTTTCTCTTAATTTTTTGTCAGTTTCTATATCAAACATTAAACGACCATCTACATATGTCTGAATAACCTTTGAATAAATAGATAAAGGGTTATGAGTCCAAAGTACTATATCAGCATCTTTCCCAATTTTAATGCTCCCCATGTGGCTTTCCAGATGAAGTAATTTAGCAGGATTTAACGTTACCATCTTCCATGCTTCTTCTTCTGATGCTCCTCCATATTTTATAGCTTTTGCTGCCTCTTGATTTAATCTCCTGCCCATTTCTGCATCATCAGAGTTGATAGCCGTAACAATTCCAGTATTATTTAGTAAAGTTGCATTATAAGGAATAGCATCATTTACTTCAAATTTATAAGCCCACCAATCAGAGAAAGTAGACGCTCCAGCACCATGATCATACATTTTTTGAGCTACTTTATATCCCTCTAAAATATGTGTAAAAATATTTACTGTAAAGCCCATTGAATCTGCTACATGCATTAACATATTGATCTCAGACTGAACATAGGAATGACATGTAATAAATCTTTCAGAATTTAGAATTTCAACTAACGCATTAAGTTCTAAATCTTCTCTAGGAGGGACTGCACGTCTTCTTTCTTTTATACTTAAGCTATTATACTTATTCCAGCTTTTCTGGTATTCTTTTGCTCTATAAAAAGCATCATAAAATACTTGCTCAACTCCCATTCTAGTTTGGGGAAATCTTATGTTTTCAAAACCTCCCCAATTACTTTGCTTTACATTTTCCCCTAATGCAAGCTTTATAAATCCATTTGAGTTAGAAATTTTCATTTCTTCTGCTGATGCTCCCCATCTTAATTTTATTATAGCTGATTGCCCCCCAATAGGATTTGCAGAACCGTGTAAAAGTTGCGATGCAACTGTTCCTCCTGCTAGTTGGCGATAAATATTTTGATCGTTAGGATTAATAACATCTCCTATCCTTACTTCAGCAGATACTGCTTGACTAGCCTCATTTACCCCTTTAGAAATAGCAATATGAGAGTGTTCATCAATTATTCCGCACGTAAGATGCATGCCTGATGCATCAAAAGTTTGGCATTCTCCTTCATTTAAATAATCATTAGGGTTCAATAATGAGCCAATTCCTATTATTTTACCTTTAGAAATAATTACATCTGTATTTTCCAAGACACCCTCTGCTTCGTTAGTCCAAACTGTTGCATTTTTAAAGATTATATTTTTGTGATTTGGTTTCTTTTCAAATCCAAACGCTTTATTTGGGAACCAAATTGATGGCGTCTTAATTTCAATTTTATTTTCTATCACTTCATCATCATTAGTAGCTATTAATGAATCTCTAATCATAGTAAAGGAGTGATAGATTCCTTTTTCATCTTGATACCTTCCGTTAATTTGATTGTTATTAAAGTTTCCAATAGCTCTAAAGCTAGCACTATTATTTGAAAGATTAATATTATTGCCATCTAAATATGTATTAATTTTGGCAGAATCTAGGCTAAAGAATACAGTATTAGGTTTCTCTTGGCTACCTTTAATTGTTATTAGTTGGTTTTCAAATTCATCAGAATTAAAAGTATAATAACCTCTAATATCAATATTTTGTTTTTTATTAATAATATGCTGTTCTCCTAACGTCCAATTTTCATAAATTTTACCATTTGTAAAGATATCGTCAGAACAAATAATAAAATTTGCAAGCATCCCACTTTTTAGGCTTCCTACTTTATCTTGAGCATTAATAAGTGTTGCTGGAGTAGTAGTGAGTGCAGCTAAAGCATCTATTTTGCTTAATCCTTTTTTAATAGCAACTTTTATATTTTTTAAGAAATCTTTAGGACTTTCTAGATTAGCAGAGGTAATACAAAATTCTACCTGATGTTGGGCAAGAATTGAGGGGTTATATTTAGCAGATTCCCAGTTTTTTAATTTTTGTAAGCTAATCCACTCGGTATTTTCTGGGTTGCTTATGTCATAAGGATTTGGGAAATTTAAAGGAATAATAACAGGCAATCCTGTTGATACAATATCATCAATGCTTAAGAATTCTTTGCCATTTCCTTTTATAATAAAATCAACTTCAAATTCATCAGCAATTTTAAAAATTCTAGAGTAATCTAACTCATTATTAGCCGCAAATATTTTTGGTAATTTTTGTTGATCAATAAAGGCTTTATATGATAAATTGGTTTGATTTTTTTGTGTTTCATACCATTCAGCATCTAAAAAAAGTTGTCTTATTAAAGCAATACTACCCATTAATGATGTGGGTGTTTTTTGTCTTGAAACTCCTTTTTTGAAAGAAAAAAAGCTAGCACCCTCCTGGATTAATATGTTTTCATGATCTGTTTTTCCTGAGAGTGATACAAAAGCTCCTGAACCTCTTAATAAACCATCTTGAAAATGTGTCAGTACCATTCCAAAACCATTTTCTATAAATGTTTTTGCAGATTTATTATTTGTGATGAACTCTTTGCTAGCAGATATTTCAGGATGGATTGCCTCATTCCAATGATAAGCTCCAGATTTTTTACTTTCGTATTGTGGTCGATAATTATACTTGCTTGATTGTATTTTTGGCAACCCATAATCTGTATATAAATCGATAAATGAAGGGTAAATATAATCTCCATTTAGGTCAAATATAATTGCTTCATCTGGGATTTTAAGATTACTGTCTACATCAATTATTTTATTGCCTTGGATTAGAAGTATTCCGTTCTCAATTTCGTTTTTAGGATTAAGAACTATATGCGCATTTGTAAAAGCATAAATAGGATTAAAATTTTCTACCACCCCATTTACAGGAAATGTTTCCTGAGCAAAGATTTGACTGTATAGTAAAAAAGCAACAATTATTCCTCGAATCTTCATGTAATGTAAATTAAAGCTGTGAAATTACTAAAATTTCATCTAATAATTTTGTTTATTTGCGTTTCAATTAATTAACTTAAAATCACTATAAGATATGACTACAGCTAGAGCAAACCTAATCAATTCAAGTATTTTAGTACTTTTTCCATTATGGGCCTATTTTACTTCAGAAACACCATCAATAACTGCACTTATTCCTAGTTTTATTGGAGTTGTTTTATTTCTGTGTACAACTGGCATAAAAAATGAAAATAAAGTTATTGCTCATATTGCAGTTGTTTTAACATTAATAGCATTAATAGGTTTGTTCAAGCCTCTTACAGGCGCTATTTCTAGAAATGATACTGTTGCATTAATACGCGTGGTAATAATGATATCTTCCAGTCTCTTCGCCATGGTTATATTTGTGCAAAGTTTTATTAGAAACCGCAAATAAAAGGGGCGTAAATATAAAATGGAGAAGGCAATACTGATTGGCTTAATAACTCCTGAATCTACACAGGATCAGGCTTATGAGTATCTAAATGAGTTAGCCTTTTTGGCACAAACTGCTGGCGCTAAACCTATTAGAAATTTTATTCAAAAACTACCTCATCCAGATAATAAAACTTTTCTAGGTAAAGGCAAAATAGAGCAAGTACGTGAGTATGTTGAAGAAAATGAAATTGAGGTTATTATTTTTGACGATGATTTAACACCTTCACAAATAAGAAATATTGAAAAGATTTTTAAGAATAAATGTAAAATAATAGACAGAAGCAATTTGATACTTGATATTTTTGCAAGTAGAGCAAAAACCGCCCAAGCACGAACACAAGTAGAGCTTGCTCAATATCAATATTTATTGCCACGTCTTACAAGAATGTGGACGCACCTTGAAAGACAAAAAGGAGGAATTGGAATGCGAGGGCCTGGAGAAGCTCAGATTGAAACGGATAGAAGAATTATAAAAGATAAAATAACATTATTAAAAAAGAAGCTGCTAAAGATTGACAAGCAATCCTCTACAAGAAGAAAGGGGAGGGAACATCTGATAAGAGTTGCGCTAGTTGGCTATACAAATGCAGGGAAATCTACTTTGATGAATAAACTTGCAAAATCAGAAGTTTTTGCAGAGAACAAGCTTTTTGCAACACTTGATACTACTGTTCGAAAAGTAGTAATAGGTAATTTACCATTTTTGTTAACTGATACAGTTGGATTTATTAGGAAGTTGCCGCATCAATTAGTAGAGAGTTTTAAATCAACATTAGATGAAGTTAGAGAAGCAGATTTATTAATTCATTTAGTAGATATTTCAAATCCTAATTTTGAGGATCATATCAAGGTAGTAAATAAAACAATTTCAGAGCTTGGGATAAATGAAAAGCCTACTTTGTTATTATTTAATAAAATTGACAATTACACTTTTATTGAAAAGGATGATGATGATCTAACTCCGGCAACCAAAGAGAATTTTTCATTAGAAGAATTACAAAAAACATGGATGGCTAAAATGGAAGGAAATACAATGTTTATTTCTGCATTAAATAAAACTCATTTTGATGAAATGAAGAATGAAATGTATAAAAGAATCAAGAAATTACATGAGATACGATATCCATATAATAATTTTCTTTATTAGTTAAATGATTGCAAGTTTGACAGTTTTTTGTAATGCCCATTTTTAGCAATTAGTTCATGATGCGTGCCTCTTTCAATGATTTTGCCTTTATCGAGAACTATGATCTCATCTGCGTTTTGTATTGTTGACAATCTATGCGCTATTACCAGCGAAGTTCTAGAAGTCATTAATTTATCTAATGCATCTTGTACAAGTTTTTCTGATTCAGTATCAAGTGATGATGTAGCTTCATCTAATATTAGGATTTGAGGATCTTTGAGAATAGCTCTAGCTATGCTTAATCTTTGTTTTTGTCCCCCAGATAATTTACTGCCTCTATCTCCAATATTAGTCTGATAGCCATATTCTGTTTCTAGTATAAAATCGTGAGCATTTGCAACTTTTGCAGCAGAAATTACCTCTTGTTTAGTTGCCTTTAATTTGCCTAATCTGATGTTATTGAAAATAGTATCATTAAATAATATAGATTCTTGACTTACTATCCCCATTAAGCTTCTTAAATCAGCAAGTGCGATGTGTTTTATATTATGGTTGTCAATTAAGATTTCACCATTATTTATCTCATAAAATCTGGCAAGTAAATCTGCTAGCGTTGACTTTCCACTACCTGATTGCCCTACTAATGCAATAATTTTTCCTTTAGGTATATTAAAATTGATCTGAGATAAGACTTCATTATTTTTGTACTTAAAGGATATGTTTTTGAACTCAATTTGGTTATTTAGTAATTTTACTTGTTTTGGATTTTGAATATCAGTAATTTTGTTTTTAGCATCTAATATCTGATAAATTCTTTCAGCAGCAGCACTACCTTTCTGTATATAATAATATGAGGTTGTTAATGATTTTGCTGGAGGAATAATTTGAGAAAATATAAGAATATAGCCAATAAATTCTTGCGCTGCAAGCCCGCCCTCTGAATTTAATACTAATTGCCCACCAAACCACATGACTATAACCATTACTACGGTACTTAGAAACTCACTCATAGGAGATGCTAAATCTTTTTTTCTGAGTAATTTAGTCATGATGTTTCTATACTCATTACTATCCTTTTCAAAATTTTTATTGATATGGTTCTCAGCATTAAAAGCTTTTATTATACTAAGTCCTGAGATATTTTCATCAATTGTTGACATCAAATCGCCCATTTTATTTTGGCCTTGATCAGATGATTTCTTTAATGATTTGCCAATTACACCAATAATTATTCCAGTTAAGGGGAACAAGATAATTACAAAAGTTGTTAGTTGAGGGCTTATTAAAATTAGTGTAAGTAAGTAAATAATAATATTTAACGGATCTTTAAAAATCATTTCTAGAGAGCTCATAATACTCCATTCAATCTCGATTAAATCAGAAGTAAGCCTTGCTGTTATGTCTCCTTTTCTTTTTTCAGTAAAGAATGGTAGAGGTAATGATATTATTTTTTTGTGTAAATCTAATCTTAGATCATGAACAATACCATTACGAATAGGAGTTAAAAAGTAAAGTGCCAGGTATCTAAATAGATTTCTGAAAAAGAAAGTAACAAGTACTAAAATACATATAAATAGTAATGCTGAAACCTTACCTTTTTCATCAATTGTTGAGCTGATAATAGCATAAAAATTATTTTTTATGGCATCTGCACTAAGACTAATAGGAGGAGGGTTATATACTTTTTGTTGTGTTTCGAAAAGAATACCTAAAAAGGGTATAACCATTGTAAGTGAGACTAAAGAAAATAAAACACTCATAATATTTGACAATACATTTAGTATTACAAATGGAATATAAGGTTTTAGATATTTTATTATTCTTAAGAAAGAATGCATTGTACAAAAATAAGGAATATTACGTATTTTTGTGCTTATGGAATCAACAAGACAAAAAAAAGTGTCTCGGCTATTACAAAAAGAACTTTCCGTTATTTTTCAGAAAGAGGCGCCTAAGCTATTAGGCAGCGTAATAGTAAGTATTACAATAGTTCGTGTCTCTGCCGATTTGGCAAATGCTAATATTTTTTTAAGTATCTTTCCTGTTGAGAAACCTAAAGAGTGCCTAAAAGTAATAAAAAATAATAGTAGAATTATCAGAAAAAGGCTAGCAGAAAGTGTAAGAAATCAGCTTAGATTAGTTCCGTTATTAGAATTTTTTTTAGATGATTCCGCTGCCTATGCTGAAGAAATTGATAGGTTATTGAAAAAATAATATAAAGTGAATTTTCCATTATTTATAGCAAAGCGCTATTTTTCAACTAATAAGAACACTAATTTTGTTCATATAATATCATGGGTTTCATTAGTGGGAGTTTCTATTGGAACTGCAGCTCTGATTTTAGTTTTATCTGTGTTTAATGGCTTTGAGAATTTAATACTTATGATGTATAATTCTTTTGACCCTCATATAAAGATTACTGTAAATGGTGCAAAAACTTTTAGTCCAGATGACATAAGTATTAAACATGATGCAATTTATCAGAAGGCATTTGTGCTTGAAGAAGATGTATTGTTAAGATATCAAGAGAAAGAGTTTATTGCAACCGTAAAGGGAGTATCGGAGAATTATAAAACATTGTTAACTTTTGACAGTTTATTAGTTGACGGAAGTTATATAGATGCTTATGAAAACGATAATGTCGCAGTAATCGGTAGAGGAGTAGCATATTACTTATCTATCGGATTAGGAGCCGTGTTTGAGCAATTAAATATTTATGTGCCAAATAGAAATGCAAGAACTTTGTTAAATCCAATAACTGCGTTCAAGCAGGGGAGTGTTTTGCCTGTAGGAATCTTTGGAATTCAAGCTGAGATTGACGAGAAATTTATTATTACACCACTTTCTTTTATTCAATATTTATCTGACAGAAAAGGACAGATTTCTGCTGTTGAAATAAAACTTAATGATGAAAATAGAATAATTGAGGTTCAGAAATATTTAAAAAAAGAATTAGGAAATTCTTTTACAGTTAAAAATCGGTTAGAGCAACAAGAGTTTTTATATAAAATTTTGAATACAGAGAAACTAGCTGTCTTTTTAATTTTAGCATTTATTATGATGATTGCTACTTTTAACATAATTGGCTCATTAAGTATGCTTATGTTAGATAAGAAAAAGGATATACATACTTTTAGAAATTTAGGTATTATAAAGTCTGATGTGCAAAGAATCTTTTTTAATAAAAGCATGTTAACAGTTATTGCAGGTACAGCTATTGGATTAGCAGTAGGTTTATTTTTAGCATTCTTACAAAAGACTTTTGGTTTAATTGGTATGGGTGGAGGTAATTTTGTTGTTGATACTTATCCTGTAGCAATAAAAATTACAGATGTGTTTTTAGTAAGCATTACAGTAATTATTATTGGAATAATTGCATCTTGGTACCCATCAAAAGTATTAACCAGAAAATTCTTTAAAAACTAAAATCAGGAAATTTTTTTATAATAGTATTTAATATTTCATGGATTTCATCAGCACTGTCTGAAGTTACCATCTTAATACGATAGTCTTTGAAATGAGGAATCCCTTTAAAATAATTTGTATAATGGCGCTTCATTTCTGCTATTCCAAGCGTTTCTCCTTTCCATTTAATAGAATGTTTTAAGTGTTGCTTACAAGTAATTACCCTATCATTTATTGTCGGTTTTGAAAGGTGAGTGCCTGTTTTTAAGTAATTTTTTATTTCATTAAATATCCAAGGATAGCCAATTGAAGCTCTGCCAATCATTATACCATCAATACCATATTTATCCCTCATATGCTTTGCTTTCTCTGGAGAATTTATATCTCCATTTCCAAAAACAGGTATATGCATTTTTGGATTATTTTTTACATCACCAATCAAAGTCCAATCAGCATTTCCTTTATACATTTGTTTTCTACTTCTTCCATGAATAGAAATTGCTTGTATGCCAACATCTTGCAAGCGTTCAGCAACTTCAACTATACGTAACGAATTTTCATCCCAACCTAAGCGAGTTTTAACTGTGACAGGAATTGTTGTAGCCTTTACAATCTCTTTTGTCATCTTTACCATTTTGGGTATATCCTGAAGGATTCCTGCGCCAGCACCTTTTTTAGCTACTTTTTTTACTGGGCACCCATAGTTTATATCAATAAATTCAGGCTTTGTTCTTTCACAGATTTCTGCAGCTTGTCTCATAGAATCAATATTATGACCAAAGATTTGTATTCCTATAGGGCGTTCAGAATCATAGATGTCAAGTTTTATAGTGCTTTTATCAGCATCTCGTATTAATCCTTCTGATGAAATAAATTCAGTAAACATTATATCAGCCCCATGCTCTTTACATAAAGCACGGAATGGAGGGTCGCTTACATCCTCCATTGGAGCTAATAATAAAGGGAATTCACCTACATCAATATTTCCTATCTTTACACCCATATTGCAAAAATAAACAATAATGGGATTTAAAGGTATATATGAGAACAAGTCATTATCTTCAAAGGTTGGGATCTTACTCTTACTGATTTTTGTGTCAGTAATATTACATAACTTAATAGCTTTAGCTGTAGTTTCTATTTTTTCGGCAAATGGAATAGAAATTATTAAAAATCAAGATCTTAGTAGTCAAGAGGCTGTTAATTATTTAAAGGTAATGCAACTTTTTAGCGGAATAGGATTTTTTATTATACCTACATTATTTTATTCCTACTTAACTAATTTTGATTTTAAATTTACTAATATTAATAGACAAAATACTATTTTAGTCATTGCTATAATGATATTAGTTACGCCATTTATAGCTCTGCTTTTGGAGTGGAACATGATGATTAATTTGCCTAAGTGGCTACTACAATTTGATGTTAATTCAGAAGCTATTGTAACTGCGTTTTTAAAAATGGATACTATTTGGGATTTATTTTTTACGATTTTAGTCCTTGCAGTTGTTCCTGCATTTGGTGAGGAGTTGCTTTTTAGAGGGTATCTTCAGCAGAAAATTGCAAGATTTTTTGGGAGCCAACATACTTCTATTTTAATTACTTCTTTCTTATTTAGTGCTATTCATTTTCACTTTCAAGGAATGATACCTAGATTTGTATTAGGAATATTGCTCGGCTATTTATTTTATTGGAGTAGATCATTGTGGCTCCCAATACTAGCGCATTTCGTAAATAATGCGCAGGCAGTTCTTTTCTCATATTCTTCATATAAAATAGAAAGTGTTCCTTATTTAGTTTCTCAAGAAAACTCTATTGATCCTAAGATGGGGTTATTTTCTTTTTTTGCTGTTTCTCTGCTGTTGTATCTTTTTTATCAAAATACAAGCATAAAAAAAGACTTATAAATTAAGCCTTTTGATAATATATAAGGAACTGGTTAGTATGTCCCTTTTCTAGTAGAGTAGTTAATTTTAAGCGCATTGGCTTTTCTTAGCTCTTGTTTTACATCTGTAATGATTCCCATCTTAGCTGTTTCATCTGCTTTAATTGATGTTGTCATATATGGTATCTCTTTTTCGTCCCTTGATTCACGCTCAGTTGCGATAAATTCTTGGATCTCATCAACTGAGGCGAAAGCATCATTAAGTTGTATCCTTGCAGCTGAACCATAAGAAGCTTGTAATCTTTTGACTGGACTTCCAATATAGATATAACTGACTAATGATTTTTTCTTTAGTTTTTTTATTTCAGTTGCTTTTGGTGTTTTAACACTTACAAAAAGAGTTGTCTCACGCATTACTGTAGTTACCATAAAAAAGAAAAGTAACATAAACACAATATCAGGAAGCGATGCAGTTGAAATTGCGGGCATTCCTTTTTTCCCATCTTTTCTAAATTTACTCATCTCCTCCTATATTTTTAGGTTCAGCTTCTGATATTTTTTGAGGGTACATTTTTTTTATTTCTTTTTGTTGTGTTTTATTAAGATTTATAAAGCTCTCGCCAAATTTATTTAGTGAAGCATTATTTCTTAAATCAGTATACGCTGCAGCTAATTCATTTTGGACTCTAATATATGTCATATATTCAGTTCCTCTGTCATTTTGTAATGAAATAATTGCTTTTTCAGGGCTATCTGATGAGTTAGGATCTATTCCATTATTATTTATGAAGCTTTTAGCTCCCTCTTTAAGTTGAGAAATATCCATTAATTCTCCCTCAACTAAGAGCTGGTTTTGAGTATTAATAAGAACTACATAAATATTTTTAGCATGAATTTGAGAGTCATCTTCTTGCATTTCTTCTTCAGGCATAGGGGGTAATTTACGAGCAATACCAGTATCCTGATCCATAGTTGTAGTTACTAAGAAAAAGATAAGTAGTAAAAATGCAATATCTGCCATTGAGCCTGCATTGATTTCAGGCAATCCTCTTCTTGACCTTGCCATTATTTTGAGAGAATTTTAGATAATTCAGCATATAATACAGCTCCAATTGCTCCAATTGCTAATATATAAAATGATGTAAGTCCCATCCCAACTTGTTTAGCGGTTGCAGCGGTAATTTCATATTTTTCGTAGCTTCCTAATATTTCATCAGAAGAAATTAAGTATGAGAATATAATTATCGAAAACAACCCTCCTATTGTATAAAGTGTTTTTTTAGCATTATTGGTTTTCAGCATCATTTGCTTAATTCCAAAGCCAATAGCTGTAACAGCTGCAAAGCCAATCATTAGATAGGTAAGAATGATTCCTATATTAATTAAACTTTCCATGCTTATTTGTTTTTAACTAATAAATCAATTAAAGATATAGAAGCATCTTCCATAGAGTTTACAATTGAATCTACTTTTGCTATTAAATAATTGTAGAAAACTTGAAGAATCATCGCTACAATAAGTCCAAATACAGTAGTTAGAAGAGCCACTTTAATTCCTCCAGCAACTAATGATGGAGAAATGTCTCCTGCAGCTTCAATAGCGTCAAATGCACCAATCATACCAATTACCGTCCCCATAAATCCAAGCATAGGGGCAAGAGCAATAAATAACGAGATCCATGATAATCCCTTTTCTAAAAGACCCATTTGTACAGATCCATAGGAAATAATAGATTTTTCGACCATTTCAACGCCTTCATTTGATCTTTCCAATCCTTGATAAAAGATTGAAGCAACAGGGCCTTTTGTGTTTCTGCAGATATCTTTAGCTGAGTCAATACCGCCATTTTTCAGCGCAGATTCAACCTCATTTAATAATTTATCAGTATCAGTTGTTGCCATATTTAAATAGATTATTCTTTCTATTGCTAATGCTAATCCTAATATTAAGCATAATAACACAATCCCCATAAAACCAGGCCCCCCCTCAATAAATTTTTGTTTGATAATTTGATGGAAACTTGCAGATTCTTCTACTGGAACTTCAGCCGAATTATCCTCAACTACAGCAGCTTCTTCAACTACAGCAGCTTCTTCAACTACAGCAGCTTCCTCAACTACTTCTTCATATTCAACATTTTCAATATCTTGGGCATAAACATTGTAAGGCCCTAGAAGGAAAAGTCCTAATAAAGCTAATAAGGCAAATTTATTTTTCATTTCTTTTTTAATTTGTATGATTATTAATTTTCAGTCTGGCAAATTTATAAAAATATTACAAATTTGCTTGATATCTTCTATTAACTTCTTCCCAGTTTATTACATTAAAGAAAGCATTAATGTATTCAGGTCTTCTATTTTGATAGTTTAGGTAATAGGCATGCTCCCAAACATCTATACAAAGTAGTGGAGTCCCCCCGCATTGACCTTCCATTAAAGGATTGTCTTGATTGGGTGTGGAACAGATTTTTAATTCCCCACTACAGTCGCATAACCATGCCCAACCAGACCCAAATCTAGTTCCAGCAGCTTTAGTAAATTCAGATTTAAAATTTTCAAATGATCCAAATTTATTATCTATTGCTTGTCCTATTTTTCCTGATGGTAAGCCACCTCCATCTGGGCTCATTATACTCCAAAACATACAATGATTATAAAAGCCACCTCCATTATTTCTAACACCTCCATTTAAGCCTGGAGTAGCGCAGATTTCTTCAATAGATTTCCCTTCTAAATCTGTTCCTGCGATGATGTTGTTTAAATTATTGGTATATCCTTGATGATGCTTACTATGGTGTATTTCCATTGTTTGCGTATCAATATGTGGCTCTAATGCATTATATGCATATGGTAAATCGGGTAGTTTAAATGACATTATTTTTTGTTTTTTTAGGTTAATTTATAATAAAATTTGCCAAGCGTCTGTTGTATTCTCTTGGCTTAAAAATTCTTTAGCTAATATATGCTTTTCTTTTAAAGTTTTACCATCTCTTAAAGGATGGTATTTTTTATCAGGAATATTCTCTGCTGATGCTAAAATGGCCAATTCACTTCCTGTTAAAATAGTTGAATCTTTTATTTCTTTTGGTAATTGATCAATGCCCATTCCTAATTTTGATATTGGCTTTGTGATTGTAAAAAGTGATTCTTTGGTAGTTTTGCCATACCAATTGCCGCCATGCCTACTTACAATATTTAGCTTAATGGGGCATATATTTTCATTATTATCTAATACAGAATCATCAATATGCATTTTTACAATTTCAGCAATTACTAAATTTCCTGCTCCTCCTTTTTCGCCTAAAGAAATGATATCTTTGACAATACATTCAAAATTGACAGGAGATTCTTTCACTCTTGAAGGAGTAACTAAATCAGATTTTATTTCTGTAAAACCAGCTTTTTTAAATTCATTTGTTTCGTTATCAAAATCACAAGAGGATAAAGAAACTTGTTGAGCTATTTCTTCTGTCACTAATGAAACAACACATTCTTTTATTTGATATAGATTATCTAAAGTATGTTTGGAGGTATTATCTCTAACTCTCCTTACTGGAGAAAAAACTAAGATTGGGGGATTTACTGAAAACACATTAAAAAATGAAAAAGGACTTAGATTTTTATTTCCTTGTAAATCAATAGTGCTCACAAAAGCAATAGGCCTTGGAGTAATGGCTGCTGATAAATATTGGTATATACCAGCTGTTTCACCTGCTTTAATATCGATTGTTTTAATCATTTTTTTAGTTTTAATAAAGAATGATTACTGTCTGATTTTACAATCTTATTAGTAATCTTGCCAAGCCCTTCAATTTGCATTTCAATTTCATCTCCTTCTTTTAACCATTGTTCTCTATAATTAGAGTCTATATTTTTTTTGCTTCCATTTAATTCTAGCAAACATCCAGTTCCAACAGTACCTGAACCAATCACATCTCCTGGATAAAGTTCAACACCGTATGATACTCGTTCAATAATTTCAGCAAAAGTCCAATTCATATCTTTAGCATTGCCTTCAGAGAGCAACTTATTATTTACAAAACATTTCATGTTTAGGTCATACTTTTTTCCAAAAGGAGTATCGATACTGTACCTTTCTAATTCATCTGAAGTAACTAAGTATGGACCTAAAATATTTGCAAAATCTTTTCCTTTTGCTGGCCCTAAGTTTAATTTCATTTCTTCCATTTGTAATCTCCTTGCACTAAGATCATTTAAGATGCAAAATCCGGCAATATGTTTGTCTGCTTCTTTTGATTTGATGTTTTTTCCTCCTTTGCCTATTACAATTGCAAATTCTAATTCATAATCTAATTTATCAAAATGATCAGGCATGAGTTCTATTGTATTGCCATCTCCAAAAATGGCATTATGATTTGAAAAATAAAAGACCGGAAACTGATCAAATTCAGCAGTCATTTCTGCCCCCCTGTTTTTTCTAGCAGTTGCTACATGTTCTCTGAACGCGTATGCATCACGAAAAGAAGTGGGTTTTGGGATGGGTGGCAAGATAGAAATATCTTTAAGCTCATGTTGTATGCAATCTTCATTGCTTATCAAGTAAGCTATTTTATTTTCATAGTCATCAATCTGAATTAATTCAACTAAAGAGATGTTGCCAAAATGATTATTTAGGTTGGAGATTAATTCATTCTGTAGCACACCAATCTGATGCGCTTGTAAGTTATTAGTTCTGTAAGTAATGAGTTTCATTTAATAAAGGCAAAATTATCATTTTTATTTTAGGGATGATATAAATCATGCGTTGTTTCTATTTTTAAGTCTTATATTTGCATAAAAATAACATTATGCCAAGGTATCATAAGTTAGGTAAAATTCCAAAAAAAAGGCACACTACCTTTGCAAAAGAAGGTGGAGGGTTTCATTATGAAGAATTATTTGGAACTATTGGTTTTGATGGTATGGCTTCACTTTTATACCATATACATAGGCCAACGCAAGTAAAAGAAATAAAAAAAGCCTATTCAGTAGCTCCAGAAATTGCTGTAGATAAAAACTTGAAGTCTTATTTATTAAAAGGCTTTGAAGCACCTAAAGTAGCTGATCATTTAGAAAGTAGAATTTCTATTTTATTAAATAAAGATTTGAATATTTTACTTTCTGCTCCAACAAATTTAGAAGAAGATTATTTCTATAAGAACACAGATGGTGATGAGGTTATTTTTGTTCATAAAGGGTCTGGCACACTCAGAACTTTTGTGGGTAATATAGAATATAAAGAAGGTGACTATTTGGTAATACCTAGAGGGATGATTTATACTATGAAGTTTAATTCTCCAAATAATAGACTATTTATAGTGGAGTCATATACTCCTGTTTATACACCAAAAAGATATCGTAATCATTTTGGTCAGTTATTAGAAAATTCTCCTTATTGTGAGAGAGATTTACGAATCCCTGAAGAGCTAGAAACTTATGATGAACAAGGAGATTTTATAATCAAGATTAAGAAGGAACAAATGATTCATGAATATACATATTCCTCTCATCCTTTTGATGTAGTAGGCTGGGATGGTTATAATTTTCCATATGCTTTTTCTATTCACGACTTTGAGCCAATTACAGGAAGAATACATCAACCCCCCCCTGTACATCAAACTTTTGAAACAAATCGATTTGTTATTTGTTCTTTTTGTCCAAGGATGTATGATTATCATCCTGAGGCTATACCAGCACCATATAATCATTCTAATATTGATTCAGATGAGGTGCTTTATTATGTAGATGGAGATTTTATGAGTAGAAATCATGTTGAGGAAGGATATATTTCGTTACACCCAGCAGGTATACCACATGGACCTCATCCTGGAGCAATGGAAAGAAGTATAGGCCAGACTGAAACAGATGAACTTGCTGTAATGGTTGATACTTTTGCTCCATTAAAAATAACGAAAGCTGCAATAGCACTTGCAGATGGAAAGTATCATAAATCTTGGCTGGAGGAATAATCTTAAATGTATAATTATTATGAGTGGAGTAAAGAATGTTGAATACGGATTAGAGAAAATATTTGAAGGAGCGCAAGATTTTCTTCCTTTATTAGGCACTGACTATATTGAGTTTTATGTGGGAAATGCAAAGCAAGCAGCGTATTATTATAAGACAGCATTTGGCTTCCAGTCCTTTGCATATAAAGGGCTTGAGACAGGAAATAAAGAGAGCGCATCTTATGTTGTTAAACAGGATAAAATTAAAATTGTATTAACGACACCCTTAAACTCAAAATCTGTAATTAATGATCATATTGTAAAGCATGGTGATGGTGTTAAAGTAATTGCTCTTTGGGTTGATGATGCTACTAAGTCATGGGAGGAAACTACTAAAAGAGGTGCTAAATCTTTTATGAAACCAACACTAGAAAAAGATGAATATGGTGAGGTTATTCGTTCTGGAATTTATACATATGGAGAAACAGTACATGTTTTTGTAGAGAGAAAAAATTATAATGGTGTCTTTTTGCCTGGTTATAGTAAATGGAAATCTGATTATAATCCAGAGTCAACTGGCTTGAAATTTATTGATCATATGGTTGGAAATGTAGGTTGGAATGAGATGAATAAGTGGGTTAAGTTTTATGAAGATGTAATGGGCTTTGTTAACTTTTTATCTTTTGATGATAAACAAATTAACACCGAATACTCTGCTTTAATGAGTAAGGTAATGAGTAATGGTAATGGTAGGATTAAATTTCCAATTAATGAGCCGGCAGAAGGCAAAAAGAAATCACAAATCGAAGAATATTTAGATTTTTATGAAGGGCCAGGAGCCCAGCATATAGCTGTAGCAACAGATGATATTATTAGTACCGTTAGCAAATTACGAGCTAGAGGAATTGAGTTTCTTTCTCATCCTCCAGAAGAATACTATAAGGCAGTGCCCTTAAGGTTAGCAGCTCATAATCATGAATTAATAGAAGATATTGAAACTTTAAAAAGCTTGGGAATTATGATTGATGCGGATGAAGAAGGTTATTTATTACAGATTTTCACTAAACCTGTTGAAGACAGACCTACTTTATTTTTTGAGATAATCCAGCGAATGGGAGCAAGAGGTTTTGGCGCGGGGAATTTTAAAGCTTTATTTGAAGCTATTGAAAGAGAACAAGAAAAAAGAGGAACTTTATAAATATAAAAATATGACACATTTAAAAGCGGGTGACACTGCACCTCAGATAAATTCATTAGATCAAAATGGAGAAAAAATTACTTTAGCTCAATATAAAGGGAAGAAGGTAGTGCTTTATTTTTATCCTAAAGACATGACGCCTGGCTGCACGGCGCAGTCTTGTAATTTAACAGAGAATTATGATCAGCTTCAAGCACAAGGATATGAAGTTTTGGGTGTTTCTTGTGATAGTGTTAAGAGACATCAAAAGTTTATTGAGAAATACAATTTGGCTTTTTCTCTTGTCTCTGATGAGGATCAAAAAGTAGTTCAAGACTATGGTGTATGGGGCTTAAAGAAATTTATGGGAAGAGAGTATATGGGAATTGCAAGAACTACTTTTATCATTGATGAAAATGGTGTTATAGAAGAGGTGATTGCCAAAGTAGATACTAAAAATCACACAAGTCAAATTTTAAAATAAATTAAAATAAAAAAACCTATACTACGCTACAAAAACTTGTCGTTTTTTAGAAGAGTTTTCTAAACACTTCTTCAATTTTTCCACATTGGATAACATCAATTTTAAAGCCTTTAGCGCTTAACTTATTGTATTTAGAGATAATAATTTTTTTATAGCCTAATTTTTCAGCTTCAGCAATTCTGTTCTCAATTCTATTTACCGCGCGGATTTCTCCAGACAAACCTATTTCCCCAGCAAAGCAAGTAAGCATATCTAAAGCAACATCTCTATCAGAAGATAATATAGAGCAGACTACAGCTAGGTCAATAGCTGTATCATCAATTTTTATGCCTCCAGTAATATTTAAGAAAACATCTTTTGCTCCTAATTTAAATCCGCACCTTTTCTCTAATACAGCCAATAACATGTTCATTCTTTTAGTGTCATAGCCTGTAGCAGATCTTTGCGGAGTACCATATACTGCTGTGCTTACTAGAGATTGTATTTCAACCAGCAAAGGTCTAGCACCTTCAATTGTTGCCGCAATTCCCACGCCGCTTGTAGCCTCATCTCTTTCAGAAATTAAGATTTCAGAAGGATTACTGACCTCTCTTAATCCCTCTTGATACATTTCATAAACACCAAGCTCTGATGCTGATCCAAATCGGTTTTTTATGGTTCTTAGGATTCTATATACATAATTTCTATCTCCTTCAAATTGCAGTACGGTATCTACCATGTGTTCTAAAACTTTTGGTCCTGCTATTGCTCCATCTTTATTTATATGTCCAATTAAGAAAACTGCGGTTCCAGTTTCTTTAGCAAATTTTATAAGTTCTGCAGTACATTCTCTTATTTGAGAAACACTTCCTGGTGACGATTCAATATGTGCGCTATTTAGAGTTTGGATAGAATCAATTACTAATATATCTGCTTGTACTTGCTCAATTTGTTGAAAGATATTTTCCATGCAAGTCTCAGTAAGAATATAGCAATGTTCAGAATCTTTATTAATTCGTTCAGCACGCATTTTTATTTGTTTCTCACTTTCCTCGCCAGAAATATATAGGATTTTTTTATTCTTTGAACTTAATGCGAATTGCAGTAGTAAAGTTGACTTTCCTATTCCAGGTTCACCACCTAATAATATAATTGAACCAGGTACAATGCCTCCTCCTAATACCCTGTTGAGTTCTTTGTCATTGCTTAAAATTCTTTTTTCATTTGTATAATCAATTTCACGTATTAATGATGGTTTATTTGCTTTACTACTTTTAAAACCTATTTTTGTTGTATTTCCTTTTGTAATGATTTCTTCAACAAAGGTGTTCCACTCATTACATTGCGGACATTTACCTAGCCATTTAGGAGATTGAGTGCCGCAGCTCTGGCAAAAGAATGCTGACTGTCTCTTCTTTGCCATTAAGAATTTTTGATTTTATTTATAATATCTGTGCTAGAAAATCCGTCAACAAAAGGTACAAGGATTACTTCACCTCCATTTTCTTGAATAATTTCATGGCCAACTATTGTGTTAATTTCATAATCACCACCTTTCGCTAGTACATTAGGGCAAAGTGTTCTTATTAAGTTAATTGGGGTGTCTTCAGAAAATAATATAACAGCATCTACAAATGAAAGACTAGCAAGTAGCAGTGCTCTTGATTTTTCATTAAGGATTGGGCGATTTATGCCTTTTAAGTTTCTTATTGAATGATCTGTATTTAAGCCTATAATTAGTTTGTCTCCTAAATCTGCTGTGTTTGCAAGAACTTCAATATGCCCTCTGTGAATAATATCAAAACAACCATTAGTAAAGACTATTTTTTCTTTTGCTTGTTTCCAAAAATCAACTTGAGATTTTAATTTCTCTAGTGAATATATTTTCCCCTCAATTATATTAAGATTTAACATTACGTTTTTTATTTGATAAAAATAAGATAAGTAATCCAATTGAACCCATAATTATTGCAACAAGAGTTTGGGCTGCATGAATTATGGTTGGAAATAATAAGGCAGGATTTGTAGGGTCTCCATCTCCACTCAGAAATACACTGCCTACGCCAAGTACTGACAATCCTATCATGACAATTGCATGGTAGGAACCAATCCCTCCTGGTGTTGGAATAACCATTCCAATGCCTCCTAATACTAATAAGAAAAGCCCATCACTTACTGTTAAATGTGAGGTTGCCTCTATACTAAAGAAACAAATATAGGTCATTAAAAAGTACATTATCCAGATACTAAAGGTATGAATCCAAAATAGGTTTTTATTATTCATTTTTTTGATACTCTTAAAACCTTCTTTAAGGCCCTCAATAAATTTTAATATTTGGTTATAAATAGGAGATTTTTTGATCCATTTTCTACTAAAAATAAAAAGTATTACTAAAAAAATTAATATTCCAAAGAATAATAAATAGTTATTACTGTTATTGTTAACACTATCAATATTTTGTGCTTGTAGAGCAGAATAAAAGTTGAGAATATTATTGAAATTTAATAACATAGATATAAATAATAATCCAAATAAGGCAATAAAATCAATTACTCTTTCAATTAATATAGTTCCAAATAGTTTGTCAACTGGTATTTTGTCAACTTGATTTAATGAAGTACATCTTGAGATTTCTCCGGCTCTAGGTATAAATAAATTTGTAAAATATCCAATTGAAACAGCTGAAATAGAGTTCCATTTTGAAGACTTATAGCCTAATGCATCGATTAATACAATCCACCTTAGACCTCTACTAACATATGCCCAACCTCCAAAAATCATTGATAATATGATCCATTTACCGTTTACTTTTTTAATTTCTTGAATAAGATTTAGCGGATCTTGATTCTTAAAAAGCAGGTGTAATAGTCCAAAAGCAACTCCAAACGACAATAGATATTTAAGAATATTAAATATGTTTCTTTTCATATTGTAAAACTATAAAATAATATTATCAATTAATCTTACATTACCAATATGTGCAGCAATACAAATAGCATTTTCACCCTTCCTTTTCCACTTTTTTATTGGTTGCATATTTTGTAATTCTACAAATTCAATATATTCTAATTCTAAATTTGAATGATTATGAAATTGTATTGTAATATATTTTTTAAGTGAGTTTATACCTATTGATTTATTTTTAATGCAATATTGCAAACACTCGTATATTAAAGATGCGTCTTGCTTTGATTTTTCAGAAAGGAGTTTGTTTCTAGAGCTTTTTGCTAATCCATTTTTTTCTCTAATAGTTTTCATGCATACAACTTCTATTGAAGTGTTCATTTGCTTTGCTAGTTCTTTTACAATTTGTAATTGTTGTAAATCTTTTTGACCAAAGAATGCTTTAGTTGGCTTAATAATGTTAAATAATTTTTCAACTATTGTAGCCATACCATTAAAATGCCCCGCTCTGAATCTTCCTTCCATTGTTAATGCAAGTGTTCCAAAATTGAATTGCTTTACTTTTTCGTCTTTTGCATATAAATCCGAAACAAGTGGAGTATAGACTATGTCAAGATGGAGTTCTCTTAATTTTTGAAGATCTAACTCAAGTGTTCTTGGATAGTTGGCAAAATCATTAGAGTTATCAAATTGTTTAGGATTTATGAAAATACTGCATACACTAACATCGCAAATTTTTTGTGATTCTTGAATTAGCTTTAAATGGCCATCATGTAAGCATCCCATTGTAGGAATAAATCCTATTGTCTTTTCCTCTGCTATGCTTGATAAATATGCTAAAAGCTCCAATTGAGTTTCAAAGATCTTCATTTTCTAGTAGTAATTATTATGTCAAAGAGAACAAAACTAAGCTAAAAGCTTTGATGTTACGCTTTTTTTTCTATATTTTTGCATATTAAAATTTGATTAATGCAGAAAAAGAGAGTATTATATGTATCTCAGGAGATAGCTCCTTATACTGGAGAAACAAAAATGGGAGAGATATCTAGTTTATTACCTCAAAAAACGCAGGAAAGTGGTAAAGATATTAGAATGTTTCTTCCAAGGTTTGGAACGATTAATGAGAGGAGGCATCAATTACATGAAGTAATTCGTCTTTCTGGAATGAACCTTATTATTGATGACTTTGATCATCAGTTAATAATTAAAGTAGCTTCAATACAGAAATTACGTTTACAGGTTTATTTTATTGATAATGATGAATACTTCCCAAGAAAACAAATGTTTCATGATTTAGAAGGTAACTTTATGACTAATAATGATGAACGAATGATTTTCTATTGTAAGGGGGTTATTGAGACTGTTCGCAAATTAGGATGGTCTCCTGATGTTATTCATTGTCAGGGCTGGTTTACTTCCTTGGTTCCTATGTATATTAAGAAATTATATGCTGAGGATCCTTTATTCGAGAATGTAAAGGTTATATATTCAGTTTTTGATGATGGTTTTAGTGGAGTTCTAAGCAACAGTTTGCCTGATAAATTATTATTTGAGAATTTAGATAGTAGTGATGTTATTGCTTTGAGAAAATCTAATATTAATAACCTTAATAAGTTTGCTATTGATTATGCTGACGGGATAGTCCAAGCTAGTTCAAAAATAAACCCTCAGGTTCTTACACATATTAAATCCTCTGGCAAACCATTTATGCCTTACCCTGGAGATGAGGATTATTTTGATGCCTATAACAATTTTTTTTCTCAATTTGTGGAAAGCGAAGAAATGATTCTAACAGGAGATAAAGTATGAATAGGAGATTCTCATTAGGACTTTTTATTAGCTTAATAGTAGTTGCATGTACAGATCCAAATCTAATAGGATTAGAGGTTCAACCCGAATCAGACAATATTATTATTAGTAGTACAAATTTTGATGAGATTAATTCATCTACTGAATCAATTGATTCTATGCCTACTACTGCGTTATATAGTAAGAATATTGTTTTAGGTAGTATTAATGATCCAGTTTTTGGACTTAATAAAGCGGGATTTTTTACTCAGATATTGTTGTCAGAGAATAATATTGTTTTAGGAAATAACGCAGAAGTTGATTCCGTTGTTTTATCATATACTTATTTAGGATATTACGGTAACGAAGAAGCTTTTGATTCTTTACATGTTAGTATAATAGATGAAGATCTTCATAAAGATTCTATATATTATTCTAATTCTTTTGATATTAATCCACAGTCATCCAATTGGGTTGATGATTTTAAATTTTCAACAGGTGTAAATAAATTTTTAAAGATTTACTTAAGTCCTGATTTTGGGGAAGAGTTAATAGGCTTAGGAGAGCAGGCACTAATTGATAATTCAACTTTTTTGGAACAGTTTAGAGGAATTAGTGTTTCCGCTCAGGCATCAAATTCAATGCTTTATCTTGATCCTAATGGATCAAATACATTTTTAAAAGTTTATTATCATAATTCTGACAGTGATTCACTATCAATAGAATTTAAGTTAGGAGGTGATGCAGCAAGAATTAATCTCTTTAATCAAAAAGAGAACGACGCAATAATTGAGGATGATTCACGGATATATATTCAATCAATGGCTGGTTATCAGGCCAAGATATCACTAGGAAATATTGATTCTTTAAATCAGATTTTAGCAAATAAAGTGATAAATAAGGTAGAGTTAATTTTTTCATTAGAAAGTAATTCTCAAGAAAATTTCGAGGCTAACAATAGGTTATATTTAATACGAGTTGCTGACAACGATGGAAATCAAGCTGGGCTATTAGACTTAGAAAATGGAGAGACTCGTTTTGGAGGCTGGTTAGATAATAATCAATATAAATTTAATATTACAAGATATTTTGCACAATTATTACAAGATGATTTATTTATTAGAGATTTATATCTTCAGCCATATAATCCGCTATTTGATGATAGTGATAATATAAATGCAAATAGAGCAATTCTTGACAAAGAGCTCCAACTCAAAATTTATTATTCAGCGTTATAGTCTATGTGTGGAATTGTAGGATATTTAGGGAGTAGGGAAGCTTATCCTATCGTTATAAAAGGTCTTCAGAGATTAGAATATAGAGGATATGATTCTGCAGGGATCTCTATAGGAAAAGGCAATCAGTTAAATATATTTAAGCAAGCAGGTAAGGTTTCAGATTTAGAAGCAACTATTGAGCCTTCTAAGGCTAAAGGATGTATTGGGATTGGTCATACTAGATGGGCTACGCATGGAGAGCCAAATCAGATAAATGCACATCCTCATCTTTCAGGCGATGAGAGTCTTGCGTTGATTCATAATGGAATAATTGAAAATTATGATTCTATCAAACAAGCTCTTGTAAATAAAGGACATGTTTTTAAAAGTGAAACAGATACGGAAGTCTTAATTCATTTGATAGAGGAAATAAAACAACATGAAGAAGTTAATTTATTTGAAGCAGTGCGTCTTGCACTTAATGAAGTTGTAGGGGCATATGCTATTTTAGTTATGCAGCAAGGTGTTAATAATCAGTTTATTGCTGCAAGAAAGGGTAGTCCTTTGGTAATAGGAGTTGGAGATGAAGAGTATTTTGTTGCTTCTGACGCTACTCCTATTGTAGAGTATACTCGTGATGTAGTATATTTAGGTGATGGCGAAATAGCAGTTGTAAGCAAAACAGAGGGCTTAGAAATCAGAACTATTGCAAATATATCGAAGACACCTTATACTCATGAACTGGAGTTAAGTTTAGATGCTATTGAAAAAGGGGGTTTCCCTTATTTTATGTTAAAGGAGATACATGAGCAGCCTAAAAGCATTTTGGATACCTTAAGAGGAAGAATTGACCCTATTACAAAAGAGATAAAACTAGGAGGTATTTTTGATTTTGAGCAAAAAATAATAAACACAAATAGGATTATTATTGTAGCGTGTGGTACTTCGTGGCATGCTGGATTAATAGGAGAATATTTGTTTGAGGCCTTAGCTAGGGTTTCTGTTGAGGTAGAATATGCGTCAGAGTTTAGATATAGAAATCCTATTATAAATGAATCAGATATAGTATTAGCAATATCACAGTCAGGGGAAACTGCTGATACACTAGCAGCGCTTAAACTTGCTAAAGAAAAAGGAGCAACTATTCTAGGCATATGTAATGTAGTAGGCTCTTCGATCCCAAGATTAACTGATGCTGGTATTTATACGCACGCGGGTCCTGAAATTGGGGTGGCATCAACAAAAGCATTTACTACCCAAGTAGTAGTTTTAACACTTATGGCATTATTTGTTGCAAAAAAGAAAGGAGAAGTAAGTGTAAATAATTATAGGCAAATAATAACAGAATTAGAACTAATCTCAGAAAAGATTTCCAAAGTATTAAAAACAGAAAGTCAAATAGAGGAAATAGCAAATGAATTTAAAGATGTATCTAATTTTCTGTATTTAGGTAGAGGTTATAACTTTCCAGTAGCTTTAGAAGGGGCGCTTAAATTAAAAGAAATATCCTATATACATGCTGAGGGTTATCCTGCAGCAGAGATGAAGCATGGACCTATTGCTCTAATTGATGACAAAATGCCTATAGTTGTCATTGCTACTAAGCAAGGAAATTATGATAAGGTAGTCAGCAATATTCAAGAAGTTAAATCAAGAGGTGGGAGATTAATTGCTATAGTAACAGAGGGAGATATAACTGTTAAGGAGCTAGCAGATTACTGTATAGAGATACCAGATTGTTTTGAGGAGCTGACTCCGCTACTTTCAAATATTCCATTACAATTGCTTGCTTATCATATTGCACTATTAAGGGGTTGTAATGTTGATCAGCCAAGGAATTTAGCTAAATCTGTAACTGTTGAGTGATTTGGTACCACCGATTTGGTTTCGAAAACTTCCTTAATCAAATTGTAAATTCCTGTTATTGATTTTTAAGTGTTA
>CEVW01141812.1_pt1 | contig 65737 bp, 54 predicted proteins | sample 427061 | NCBI WGS metagenome assembly CEVW01 (sample SAMEA2623774, study PRJEB7988) | marine metagenome | biome: marine biome (ENVO:00000447); feature: surface water layer (ENVO:00002042); material: "saline water (ENVO:00002010), including plankton (ENVO:xxxxxxxx)" | depth 5 m
AAAAAAAAATAGAGGTAGTTTTTACACTACCCCTATTTAGATGAAAAAATTTACAATATGATGGTATTGTAAATATTAATGTGATTTTATCACACTAATTTCTATAAATCAAATTCATCAGAAGACTCATCTTCTAATACTAAATCATCAGAAGCATCTTCTATTACTTCTTCAGTAACTTCAGCTTTTGGCTCTTCTTTAGCTTTTTTTGATGATTTTTTTCCTTTTTCTACAGCTTTTTCAAACTCATCAGCTGCTATATCATTAGCACCTGAAGTATTTGAGTTAGCTTCTCTGATTGCTTGTCCATTTGCATGTGCAACTAATGTATCTTCTATAGATCCAGTTCCATCATACATAGTTTTTCTATATATTGGTTCACCATCAGCATTGCAGCAAATAATACCTGTTTCACCAGCTATTTTAAGATCTCTATCTGGATCTGATTCACTGAACGGTGTAGTTTGTTCTTGAATTACTATATTTCCAGGTAATTCTTTTTGATTTTGAATACCCATATCTTCTAAATCTTCTACTTTACCGTGAAGTAATGTACTAAGATTTGTTTTTTTTACCCAGCCTGTTGCTGTAAATGTAACTTTTGTTTGTGTCAATCTAACATGACCAAATTCTGGATTGTTTTTAGACACTCTAATTACTGCACCCATATCATTAGGCACGATTTGAACTTTAGCTTTTTGCATTTTTTAAAGTTTAATAAAGGTTAATAAAATAATTGATTGATTGCTAATCTTGATCATAAAAATCAGCATCATTTAGTTTGTCAGCTTCATCTAGTTCATCCAATCTAGGCTCATATTCATGTTTTTCTTCTTGAGCTTCAATTGTATCAGACTTAGTTGACGATCTTTTAGCAAAACTAAAAGCATTAGGATTGTGACAATCACTAGTATAAGCAGATCCCAAACCATTTAATTCATTTACCTCCTCTTCACTCATAGAGAGAAATTGTTCAAGAGATAATTCAATAATTCTTCCGTTTGGTAATTGATAAATCATTTGTTAAAAAATAATTTTAAAAATAATTAAATCTTTACACTTTAGACGGATAAAAAATTTTAAATGTTTAGGATTTGTAAAAATAAATAGCATAATTATAGCTATCTACACTAAAAAGATTTTTCTATTTGATCTTTTAATGTATTTAGCGTCTTTTAATTCAGCTATTTTTCTTGAAACAGTCCGTTGACTAACATCTGCTAAATCAGCAATAGTACTAATAGATGGATAGCAACTTCTGTTTTTGTCTGCAAATAAACAAAGTATAGCATATATACCTTTTGCTTGCAATGTTATACTTGGATCAGACATGACTTTATAAGAAATTATACCAAATCTAACTTTCTTCCCCATTAGTGAGAAATTTAAAAGGCACTTTATGTGTCTTTATTAGATCTTTTGTATAAACTGTTGTTGTATATACATGGAATTTTTTTTCTTTTACTCCATATAATTCAACTTTCATCTTCCAATAATAAGGATCAAACATCTCTATATCAGAGTTGTAACTGTCATCTCCTAAAATTTTACCATAGATAAAAGGTGTTGCATAGCCACCAAAATCAAATACTTTTAGAAGACTTAAATCTTCTAACTCATCAGTTGAATTACATACTTCTGTATAAGTACTTAATGGTGTTCTAAACACATCTCCTATTTTAAATGGTTTATATTCTTTTGAAGTGTGCATTAAAGTCATTATTAATTCTAATGAATTAGAATTTAAAGATCTTAATATAATGTCATTTATAACAGAACTATTTACATGATTGCTTTTAAAAATGGGATCTATTATTTTGCTGACAGTTTCTTTGTTAAGATTATATGATTCAGTTTTTTTCATAATTATAATTTTAAGAAGTAAAAGGGAAGGTGTAATTAAATACAAAGCCTTCCCTTTCCCACTCACTCAACCAAAACAAGTAAGATAAAAATCCTCTTCTTTTAATGTGGGTTTTAATACTGGTACTGTTAGTGTGACACTGGTGTCATTCAAAAAACCTATTATCTAATTCAAGATGTAAATTCTTAAATTGATTATGATAGATTGTATGTTGATCTGGTGCATCTAAATACATCCGTATAGAATCTTCTAGTTTACCTAGATTAATTCTATTTTCTAACAGTTTTTTACTTAAATCTTCAATAGATAACGATTCCATATTCTGTTTGAATATTTTGTATCTAAGATTTAATGCATTTAATTCTTGTATATTATCATAATGACCATGTACATGAAGTCCTGGCTTTATTGTTCTATGAACAATGCAGATTTCTAAGTCTTCTCCTTTATGGGAATACATATGTCTAGTCTCAAAACTTATTGAATCATGAATACCATTATTATCTGTAAAAGTCTCATGCTTAAATCTTATGCCTGGAATATTACCATGTTCTATAACATCTTTATGCATATAATTAGACAGTGCTACAACTTTTTTTTGAATTTTATTAGGCATTTTTATATGCTTAGTAGACATCAAATGTGTTTGATTATCATTAATTACATATCTATGGTTTGTGAAACCACCAAAATATGTGTTAGAAAAATCTAAAACTTGTTGATTATTAAAGTTCATTAAGCTAATCCTGCCTTGATGGCCTTTAAATAATCTATTACGATCAAATTTATAGATGCTTTTACTATCTAAACGAGCAATAGCTTCTTCAAGTGGTTTGTGGTTGTCAATTGTAGGATTAAATTGTGTATCTGGTTTGTTAAAAAAGAATTTATTAAAGTAATATTTTAAGATTTTCATTGTTTTGGTTTTAAATGAATAAAAAAAGGATTACCAGTTTCCCAGTAATCCTAGCTATTGTATCACATTATGCGTTAATGTGCTGACGTCTTTCTTTAGTGAAAGATTTTCTTCTTTTAGCTATACGCTCATCTTCCTTCATAGTTTCAAGGATTGCTGCTGCATAACAAAGTGAAAATAAACATGTTACCAATATAAACATCTTGGCAGTCATGTTAGTTATAAAAATTAATGATAACACTGCTATACAAACACTTAGTACAGCAATAGTAAAATGAATATGTCTTTTCATGGTTTAAAATTTAAGGGTTATATCAAAGTATACAAAAGGTAAGAGTAATACGTATCTGCTATCAGATTCTTGTCCGAACCCAATACCTATACCTTTAAAACGATTAGGTTTAAATCTTACTTTAGGTAACATTTTTACATGGTTGAGCTGTACTAGCATAAAAAATGCTACAGATATAACAGCAATATTCATTGTTCCAATAATTAATATAGTCAACCAATCCCATGTTATGTTAGTACTTAACATTACGAGGATGTCAGTTGTAATACATAGTAATGGTAACATTACGGTGTAAATAAATTTACAAATTCTCTGAGTTGTTTTTTTCTTCATGATTTCTATGTTTTGTTTTACGTGAGTATTTCTTTTTGTTCTTATGAACGGAAGGTTTCATTGCATCATATACTTCTTGCATAGTAACCTTAATTACTTTTAGTGGTTTTTTTTTCATAACGTTTTGGTTTAAAATAAACAAAGGGTTGAGAATGTGGCCCTTTATTCTAAGTTTATATTTGCCATTTCTGACTCAATTCACACTATGCATTACTGCATGTACTTAGAATACACACGGATTAAGATGTCCGCCATCACTGCTATTATAGACATAACTTCACTTTCAAACTAACTTCCTTGGCAGGATTAAGAGAGAACCACCTCTCCTAGATAAATTTTACTTGATTCATTTACATTAGGCCTTGCGAGCTTTATCTGCACCTGTATATTACAACAGGATAAGTGTATTGTTGGGGTATCTCCCACATACAATAGCCTCTACGTTAATTTTGCTTTTAGTTATTGAACTTTCATTGGCGTTCTGTTAAAAGGATTCAGGTTAGTAGTAGAAGACACGTAAAGTTTATATAATCATGCCAGCTTTTGACCGGTTTAGACTATAACTTCTACCTACTTTCATGGGCCTCCCCATTAATCATTGTTTTAAATCTATTGTCACAGTATTTCTACTAGCAACTAGATAAAATTCTAATAACAGCTTTTGATCCGGTGAGATCATACTACCATTACCTATCATAACGCTTATTGATGTTTCCATCTCAACAACCAGCCTGTCTGATTGTCTATGCTACTGTATCACCTCAAGAGGATTTGATACACCATAACATAGATGTTACGATACCTTTCAGTGAAATGCATTGCTGCATCAGAGAGTCTATTCCATATTCAACTCTCTTTTATCCCATTGCTGGTTTATCCTTATGGCCACGAAGGCTGACCAATACTTTTTAATAACAATTTCTAGGCACAAATAATGCTATACTAAATGTCATAACGACTTATATCTTACTTGGCTATAGGCTCTTTTATTTAACTGCCTAGAATTATTATTATATTCCTTGTTCAAAATCATTAAGTTCATTGAACATATGATCCATTGCTGCTTCTTGGAAGCAAGCTTCTATATTACCCATCTTGGGTTTTGTTTGTTTGTCATCTTTGCATAGTTGTGTCAATGCTCTTTCAGGTGTGACATAACCTTCACTTACATCTTTCAGTAAATTATATATTTGTTTTGTTGTCATACTTTTTGGTATTAAGTTAAACAATAGTCTAGGTACTATCTCTAAGGCCAACCCTTTCTTGAAGGCTTTCCCTAGACTACTGTATATTTTAAAGCAGTTTTGATTCATGCTTAGGAACCCACTCAACCACAAGATTCCGGATACCAATATGCTTATCCTGTATATAGAGAACATACATAGGAAGAACAAAAGGTATTAAGTCTGTTTGTTTTAATTATAGTATCAGTGATAGCTATATTAATTATTACTGTGGTTGTTGTAAATATGGTGGTGATTAGTGGAAGAATGTGGTGAATATGACCTCACCCTAAGAGAAACACACACAAATAAATAAAAATGTGTGTGGAATTAAAGAAGTCAGTGGCAAATATTATAATTTACCCTGACGTAACACTAATTTGTTGAGTCTTCTTGTCTCTTTAGTGTTTAGATAGCTTGATGATACTATGTTCTGGCCTATATAGTAGTTATAGTCAGTGTCAATGCCTTTAGCTAATTGTTTTGCATATGCACTAATATGCTTTAATGCCATGTCTTGTGCTGATCTGTATGTGATTTTATTTGCCATGTTGTGGTTTTAGAGTGGTTAAAAATAAGTGCACTGCCACGGTTAAGTAGCAATGCACAGTAAGAATCAAGTCAACACCCTTTTACCAACCGGTTTGGTGCAGGCAATTAAATGGCAATGCCAACCTGCAGGGTGAAACCCATTGAAGCTTATGCTTCAACAGGTAGGGCTGGATATAATCCAGTCTCCTTGCCAGTCTCTCTATCTAAGATAGGGTTAGACTTGTCAAGGTAGAATCCTTTCACAGGTGTTCCCTGTGCTAAAGGTTTCTTTTGCATGGCAAGAAATTCTTTGCTTCTGCTAAGGATTTTCTTCCCGTCAATCTTTAGATTAAGGGTGCCATATACAAGCTCACGCTTGTTGTCCGTCTCAAAAGATATTCCTTGAAACTTTGTTTCTTGGACTTTTGCAGGACTTTCTGTAAGCATAATGGTTACAGGACTACCATCTGGATAGTTCTTTCTATCAGCATGGTTCTTCTTATCATAAGCATAAGAATAAAAAAAGAGTGTTTCATTCATTTTTTTTTAATTTAGGTTAAACATATGGGGGCCAACGGTGGCCGGGATTCAGCTGGGGAGCAGTACAATAGAACCTTATTACAATGCCAAACACACAATTTTTTACTAGGGGGGAATAAAATTTTTAAATAATTGGTGGGGGAATAAGTTGAATGTATGGGACAAATTCAGTATATTATTGTATAGAGATGTTCATTTAATACAAACACATGGAAGAACCTAATGAAGAAAATAGTGAGCTATCAAAGCTAACTGAAATGGAGATCTTATTGTTAGAACAAGAGTTATTGGCCATGGCGTATGAGAACTCTTATCTCCTTATAACTGATAAGACTACCTTTGAGGATCTATTGGTTAAGAAGCATAAGACTGGTAACTCAGCTATTCTAGCTCATGACCCTCATTTAGATCTTAACAAAGGTGAAGTAGAAAATATTATTGATCACTTCATTGAGTTAGAGGAATATGAAAAATGCCAGGAATTAAAAGATGTAATAGATGTTGAATGTAAATGAAATCTGGTCAGCAAAGGTTAAAGAAAGAATTTGGACAAAAGATTCAAACCCTAACCATCTATATGGTGAAATTACTGAAATGGGTGCTGTAGATATAATAGATCTTTTTAAACCCACAAAGGATGATGTAATAATAGATATTGGTTCTGGAACCGGCAGACTTTGTGCTCATCTTGCCGTAGAAACGGATGCAACCGTAATAGGCGTTGAGATGAAAGATTCAAGACATAGAGAAGCAGTAAGAATGTTTGGTCAATATGGATTAGATAATCTAAAGTATAAATTTGGATCTTATCCAATGAAGTTAGATAAGGAACCAACTATAGTAATTATACATGGTTGTGGTTTTGATGCAAAAAACATAAATAAAATCTGGGATGCATTACCTGATGGTGTAAGAGTATTGCATAATACCGGTAAAAGCAAGATCTTTGAGGAGCTTAAGGAAAAGAAAAATTTAAAAATAAACGTAGGCTACATGAAAGGGGCTGGAGCTAGTTTTATTTATGGTGTAAAAAAATAAAATTATGGAACATATACCGGATATAACAATAGTATCTTGGACATTAGGCATAATCGTCATGTTTTATATAGGTTGGAAAAGACGTAAATAAAAATTAATCCAATAAACTTTTAGTATTTAAACTTATTTTATATATATTTGTCATAATAACAATTATATTAATTTAAAAACCAATATTATGGAAAACGTTGTTGACAATGTAGAGAACACTACAAAGGAAGCTCCTGAACTAACACCACAACAGTTAGAAGAAAAGAGAGCAGAAATTTCAAAATTTTACAAAGACAATATCAAGCATTTAAAAGTGCAATTGGAGTATGAAACTCTATTATGTGATATTGAAAAAAGAAGAGCAGAAAGAACGCAAGCTCAAATGTTTATGGTACAAGCACAAGCTGCAGCCAATGGGCAACAAAACCCAAATGCAGAGCAAATGTCTGAAGAATTTGAGAAAGCAATGAAAGAAGGAAGGACTCTTAAACGCACTAAGTAATGAAAACTATAAGGCGTGGAGATCACGGAAGTGACGTGATAAAACTCCAAAGGTTTCTGGGGATTGATAAAGATGGTATTTTTGGTCCTCAAACTGAAAAGAAAGTTAAAGAGTTTCAATCTAAGTATAACTTAACTGCTGATGGAATAGTAGGTATAAAAACTTGGAGTGTATTAGAATCTACAGCTGTTAGATTAGGTGATGATTATTGTGATAGTGGATACTGTCAGTATAGCCGTCAACAAATTGAAGATGCACTTAAAGCAAAAGGTTATACTTATTTTAAACAAGATTGGCTATTAAATATAGTAGGAATTAGAAACTCTGAAACAAAAAACAGGCTTACTAATCAATATGATGATCTTATGACTGTCTCTTATCAAGACGGCAATCATATGAAGTATCATTGTTGGCCTATCACAACAGATCCTGGTGAATACTGGATAGATCATCCTATGAATACAGATGGATGTGCTATTTTAGTACCAGGTCAGTATATTAAAACATATAAAATTACTAAACACCTTGGAAAGTATGATGCTTTATGCCAAAGAGGTGGGAGGGTAAGTGTGTATCGTGATGGAAACCGTGATGATATTTATAATCATGATCCTGAAACTGTTGATGTAGGATATTTTGGTATTAATATTCACCGTAGTTCAGCGTATAGAAAAGGAAGCTATATTAATAAATATTCAGCGGGATGTCAGGTATTTTCTGATCCGGATGACTTTGATGATTTTATGGCATTGGCTTATAAATCAAAAGATGCTGGTTATCCGTGGTTTACGTACACCCTTATTGAATCTAAAGATATAATATAATGGCACTTGTAAATAAAGTAGATAAAAGAGTAAGAGTATCTGTTGATGAAGCAATCAAATATCAGATACTTACTCACTGCTTTTTTAACAATATTCAAATAAGTAATTCTGATCTCAAATGCTTGACCCAATTGGCAAAAGATGGTGAGACAGAATTAACTTTATTTTGCAAAAAAATATCAATTGTTGACATATTTAAAAGTCCACAATCTGCTAGAAATGCTATAACCAAAGCAGCAAAAAAGAATCTTATTGTTAAAAGAGGCAAAAATAAAAAAACTATATCCATTAGTAAAGAGCTTAATGTGCAAACAGATGGCACAATATTATTGGATTTTAAAATATTAGGGCATGAACCCCAAGAAGCATAATACCTTTAAAAAGGATATTGCAAAAGAAGTGGGGGTTCATCCTGATGTAGTAGATGCTTTTATTACTTTTTATTATGGAAAAGTAAGAAAAAATTTATCTGATTTAAATTGTTGCAATTTGCATTTAGATGGATTAGGTACTTTTTCTTTAAGAAAAAAAAGATTAAAAGATAAGATCAAAAGATATAAAAGCATATTAGGCAATTTAACAAAAATGACTTTTGGTGGATATGACAAACATGTTGCAGTAAAAGAAAAGTTAAATAATCTAGAAGATGCTTTAAAGTTGATTGAAGAAAATGAACAAAGAAAAAAAGATTGGTTAAAAGAAAATGCTGAAAAATGAAACTAGGAAAACTAATTAATGCTTTTAAAAATGCTGACCAAATCATGGAAGGTCTTAAAAATAATATTTTTAAAAAAGAACATGTAGAAGCTGTAGCTCATTTAAGATGGCAACAATGCAAAACATGTGAAAAATTAGATAAAGAAGGCAGTGAATGTGTAGCTCCTGGTACTCAACCATGTTGTGGAGATTGTGGATGTAGTTTAAGTTTAAAATTAAGAGCCCTTTCTTCTGATTGTCCATTAGATAAATGGAGTGCGTTAATGGAAGAAGATGTAGAAGATAAAATAATAGAACAAATTAAAAGCAAAGAAAATGGCAGCAAAGAAGAATGATATTAGAATTACATTAACTGAAAAAGACTTTGAAGATTTTCCTAATGACCAAGATTTAGGTAAAATGGCAAGACAAAAATATATAAGTGTATTAAAAGTAGTAACTCCACCACAAGATTATAAAAATTATAACTGGGTTTATCCAGGCCCTACAAAACTATAAGTTATGGCAGTAATATTTAAAGAAGATGGTCATGTGTATGAAAGTTTAGATCCTAATTTAGATAAGGAAGATATTAAGTGGACTAGTGTAACATCATTTATTGGTATGTTTAAACCAAAGTTTGATGCTAAAGCACAAGCAAAAAAATCATCTAAAAATAAAAGATCTAAATGGTATAAAATGCCTGAAAAAGATATTTTGGCTGCATGGGATGGTGAATCACAAAGAGCTATTAAATTAGGAAATTGGTATCACCTCCAAAGAGAAAAAGATCTTTTAGAATTTGAAACTATTGAAAGAGAAGGTACAGAAGTACCTATCATCCATCCTATAGAAGATGGGAATGGTATTAAAATAGCCCCAGAACAAAAGTTATCTGATGGTGTTTACCCAGAACATTTGGTTTATTTAAAATCTGCAGGTTTATGTGGCCAAGCAGATTTAGTAGAAATAGTAAATGGGACTATTAACATTACAGATTATAAAACAAATAAAGAAATTAAAGAAAAAGGATTTACTAATTGGGAAGGAATTACTAATAAAATGTTTAACCCGGTAAATCATTTAGATGATTGTAACCTTAATCATTATAGTTTACAATTAAGTTTATATGCGTATATTATTAAAAAGCATAACCCTAAATTAAAAATAGGTAAACTTACTATTCAACATGTTAAGTTTAAAGAAGTAGGAAAAGATTCTAATGGATATCCTATTAATGAACATGTAGATGGAGAGCCAGTTATGGAAACAATAAAAATGTATGATTTATCATATTTAAAAAGTGAAATAAACTCTTTAATAAAATGGTTAAAAACAAATAAAAAATAAATATTATGCCAACACCAAATAATTTTATAGAAGTAAATATAGTTCAAGCAGTGCCTGAAGCTAATACAAATGTTAATCCACCTACTTTAAATACAAAATTTAAAAGTGGTAAAATAACTTTTAATCCAGATGATATAAGTGCTTATGGAGAGTATTGGGATTCAAATGGACAACAGTTTATAAGTGGCAAAACTCAAGTAGCTCTTGGACTAACTGGATTTATTTATAACGGAACTGTATCAGCTTTTGAAAATGAATTACCATAATGGAATATATTGAACAAAGAAAAGATGCTAAGTACTATAAGAAATGTAATGAACTTATAGAAAGAATAGCTATGGATAATAAATCTAAATCTATAATTGATATAGGTGGTTGGAATGGATTTTTTGTAAAGAATACTCCTATTGATAAAAAAGTTTGTTTGGATAAAATAAATAGAGAGCCAGAAAAAGGTGTGGAGTTTATAAATGCAGATTTTTTAAAATGGAATGCAAAAGAAAAGTATGACATTGTATTATGCATGCAAGTGTTAGAACATTTAGAAGATGACCAAATTTCCCCTTTTATAGAGAAATTATTTAGTTTAACCAATCATGTTATTATTTCTGTTCCTTATAAATGGAGAAAAGGCTGGTGTAAATTTCATAAACAAGATCCAATTGATCATGGCAAATTAAAATCATGGACTAACAGAAGGCCTTTTGAATCCTATTTAGTAAAAGATGGTAAAACTGAAAGATTAATCTGTTATTACAAATAAAATTATGATAGTTAAATTATTTGATATTCAAAATGAAAAAGTTGTATTAACAGAACATTGTTATACATTGGATTTTTTAAAAACAATCATGGATACATATCCTGATACATATATGCCTGTATATCAATATTTATTTTATATGACATGTCCAGATCCAGAAGCAAATCCTTTCTTCAATTTACCGGAACATGAAAAAGAAGATATAATAATTGATGAAATAGGATTAGAAGAATCTACAGAAGATCCTGCAATAAGACATGCTTTAGATAGATGTGGTTCAATGTATGAAACTCCTACATTTAGGGCATATATGGGAATTAAAAGAGCTTTAGATAATATGGCAACATATATGGCCAATACTCCTATTACTGATGGAAGAGATGGTAATATATCTCAAATACGTGCTGTAGCAAAAGATTTTGATGCTATTAGACAGTCATTTAAAGGAGCATATAAAGATTTAAAAGATGAACAATCCACTTCAGTACGTGGAGGACAAGGACTTGCTTATGACCAATAAAATACCAAAATATTATATAGGTAAATACCACGGGTATGAAGCCAGAAAAGTAGTAGAAGATTTTGAATTATCTTATAATACAGGAACTGCTGTTACTTATTTATTAAGAGCTGAAAGAAAACATGATGATCCTCAAGAGTGTATTCAAAAAGCAATTAATCACTTAGAATTTGAATTAGAAAAACTAAAATTAAAAAAATGAAAGGACAATTTAAAAAATCAAGAGTAATGAATGCTTTATATGCTAAAGCTATAGCAGATAAAGAAAAAGCATTAATGGCATTAGACTTATTAGAAAATCAAGCAGTTGGTATTGGTGATCATACAGCTGAAGATTTTTTTGAAGATGCTGAAAAATCACTACAATTATTAATTGATGCAGATGATAAAATAGAATGTCTCAAAAGACATTTTAGTATAGAAGTATGAACAAAAATTTAGTATATACATCAGCAGGAGACAACACTGATTTTTATAAACATTGGTGTGGTAATAGTAAAGATTATGATCTTTGGGTAACATATTATGGTGATGATGAAAAAAAGTATAAACTATATTCAAAACATTCAGATTATATTACTAAAAGAAAGGGTTTTAAGTTTCAAAACTTTTATGATTTATATAACAATAAAGATTTATCTCAATATGAAAGAATATTTATTTTAGATGATGACATTATAATATCTACACAGGATATTAATAAAATGTTTAATATATCTGAAAAATATGATCTTAATATTTGTGGACCCACATTTAACCCAAGATGCAAAATATCTCATCCTAAAACTATAAATAATCCTAAGTGGTTTATGAGATATACAAATTATGTTGAAGTTAATGTTCCATTATTTAAAAAAGAAGCTTTAAGAAGATTGATGGATGTTTTTGATCCTAAATTAGTTGGTTGGGGGATAGATAGATTGGCAGCATGGGCTAATGGTTATAATAAAATTGCATTAGTAGATGCTGTTGTATGTATAAACCCACAGGATGCAGCTAAAGGTGGTGTAAGAGAATTAACAAAAGGAGATGAAACTTGGGCTATTAGGGCTGATATTTGGCATGAAGTTGCAGATAGATATAAAGTACCACGTAGATCAATAATCATAAATAAATCATTTGTTAGTATAGAAGAAGGATTGAGTGTATCAGATCCAGGGCATGATAAAACAATAAGCTTTGAAAAAAATAATAAAGATAAAATTGCAATATTAATGTTGGCATATAAATCACTTGATTATCCAAATGTTTGGTTAGATTTTTTTGATGAAGGTTCTGATAGATCTAATTTTTATACGCATGTTAAAAATAAAGATAAATGTACAAGTAAACTTTTAAAAGAAAATCATATTAAAAAACATATACCTACAAAATGGGGAGATATCAGTTTAGTTAAAGCAACAAACAATATGTTAGAAGAAGCATATAAAGATGAAACAAATAAAATATTTATTTTAACATCAGCAGATACAGTTCCATTATATGGCTTTGATAAAATTTATGATGATATTATAAACAGTAAAAAAAGTTGGTTTAATATTTTAGAGCAAAAAGAAACTCATACTGCGTGTTCACAATTCTTTTTACTAACTAGAGAGCATGTTAAATTAATATTAGATAATAGAGATAAAGAGGACACCCATGACATTCCAAAAACAGTTCCTGATGAAAGTTATTATTATAAAATATTATCACAATTAGATAAAAATAATATTGAAAATAAAAAGATTATGCAATGTAAAATTGATAATAGAACTCATAGATGCATTTATAATTCTTTAAACATGACTAGTCTAAAAAGAAAAAGAAAAAGCGGAGCATATTTTTTTAGAAAAATAGAACCTAATAATCAACATATAACATATAACTATTTAAAACATACAAGATGAATACAAAAATCATTCCCGTAGGAAACAAAGTATTAATAAAGCAAGATGAAGTTCCAGAATATTATGGAAATACAAAAATTTTAATTGCTGGTACAAGAGAAAAAGAAAATAAAGGAACTATTGTTGCAGTAGGAGATTTAGTAAATACAATGAAGCAGGGAGATCATATTCAATTTGCTGATCATGCAGTTCCTGTAGTAATGACTCATGAAGGTGAAGAGCATTTGCTAATAAACATCCAAGACATTTTAGCTATTATTGTGAATGTATAAACAAGTACCTACATATGAAAATGGTAATTGGACTACTACAGATTTTTTTGATGAGGAAGAATTTATAAATTATTTATTATCAATATTTAAAGAACCTGGTAAATATGATTTTGATAAAACAAGTTTTATATTTAATCAAGAAGCTAGAACATTTAATAAACAAGGGTTTTATTGTAATGCACCATTTAGATCTAAGGATTTTATTAAGTATTGGAATATTGAAAAAGATAAATGCAGAAAAGGTGTAATATATAATAGTGAAGGTAAATCATGGTATTTAACTAGAGATTATTATATGTGGTTAAACTTTCTTCCTATTTATGATAAAGAAGAAAAAGCTTATGGATTTGCTAAAGTTAGAGATGCTCAATATCATATGGCGTTGTATGAATTGCTTGCTGAATTACATAATAAGCATTCTGCTATATTTAAAAAACGTCAAATAGCATCTTCTTATTTTCATATGGGTAAAATTATAAATACTTACTGGTTTGAAGAAGGTAGTGTTTGTAAAATTGGAGCAAGTCTTAAAGATTATATAAATGACAAAGGCTCTTGGAAATTCCTGGAAGAGTATAAAGACTTCCTTAATGAGCATACGGCTTGGTATAGACCAAGCAACCCAGAAAAGGTTTTACTTTGGCAACAACAAATAGAAGTTAGAGTTGGCAATAGAAAAACAAGTAAGGGTTTAAAGTCTAAAATACAAGGAGCATCATTTGAAAAAAATGCAACAACCGGTGTAGGTGGACCAACAACTTATTTCTTTCATGAAGAAGCTGGTATAGCACCTAAGATGATGGATACATATGAGTATTTACGTCCTGCAATGTCTTCAGGTATGATGACTACAGGTATGTTTATAGCTGCTGGATCTGTGGGTGATTTAGATCAATGCAATCCTTTAAAAGAAATGATATTAAAGCCGGTTAATAATGATATATATGCCGTTGAAACTAATCTTTTAGATAAAAATGGAACTATTGGATTATCTGGTTTATTTATTCCAGAACAATGGTCTATGCCACCGTATATAGATGATTATGGTAATTCTAAAGTAAAAGAAGCTTTAGAAGCAATCATGATTGAAAGAGAAGAATGGAAAACAAAACTTAATCCAGAACAATATCAATTAAGAATATCTCAGAAACCAACTAACATTGCAGAAGGATTTGCATATAGAAAAGAATCTGTATTTCCACAAGGTATTACATCTAAACAATTAAAAAGAATTGAAGATAAAGAATATGGATATGAACTTCTTGAATTAGATAGAGATGAAACAGGAGTTATAGCTAAAAAGAGTAATAGATTACCAATATCACAATTTCCAGTAGATAAAAAAATGCAAGATAAAAGTGGTTGTTTAGTTGTTTGGGAAAGACCAATTAAAAATCCTGGTTTTGGTACTTATTATGGATCTATTGACCCCGTCTCTGAAGGTAAAACAACTACATCAGATTCTTTGTGTTCAATATTTATTTATAAAAATCCTATAGAAATTACAAGAGAAACGCCTGATGGATTAGAAACATTTATAGAGAAAGACAAAATAGTTGCTTCATGGTGTGGGAGATTTGATGATATTAATAAAACTCATGAAAGATTAGAATTAATAATTGAATGGTATAATGCATGGACTATAGTAGAAAATAATATTTCTCTTTTTATACAATATATGATTTCTAGAAAAAAACAAAAATATTTAGTTCCTAAAAACCAAATACTATTTTTAAAAGATCTTGGATCAAATAAATCAGTATATCAAGAATATGGCTGGAAAAACACAGGAACTCTTTTTAAATCTCATTTAATATCATATGCAATTGAATATTTAAGAGAGGTTATTGATGAAGAAACTGATGAAAATGGAAATGTAATAAGACAAACTTTTGGAGTTGAAAGAATTCCGGATGCAATGCTAATTAAAGAAATGATGGCATACTATCCAGGTTTAAACGTAGATAGGTTAGTAACTTTTTCTGCATTAGTTGCTTTTGCAAAAGTACAGCAATCTAATAGAGGGTATGTTAAACGTAAAGAAATTGATAAGGCTAATTCCTTGCATAATTCAGAAAATTTGTATAAATTAAAGTATAGTCCGTTTAGTAATTTAGGACGTAAAAAGAATAAAGGATCTTACAGTAAAAAGGTAAGATCTGGGTTTAAAAATTTTAAATAATGGATTATTACATATCTTGTACACATAATTACACTCATATTACGTATATTATAGTAGATAGTATTATAACAACACCAACTAAATTTATCATATAAAATGAAGGTATTAAATGCAATGCAATTAAAAGCTGGAGCAAAAGCTGAGGATGGACCAACTACAGCTAGCTTAACTCAACCTATTCAATTCTTACCAAAGAAAAAAAAGGATGATGATTGGGCAGCCTGGAATTTAGATTGGTTAGAATTACAAGGTTTAGAATTCTTAAGAGAAAATGCTAGAGGTTTATTAAAAAACTATAAACTTGCAAAAGGCATTATTACTAAAAGTGATTACATAGTTGAAGAAGCTAATGAATATGGAGATTTAATGGATATTTTAACTAAAGAAGATGAAACAGCTCTTGAGTTAAAATTTTACCCAATAATTCCAAATGTAATTAATGTATTAGTAGGAGAGTTTTGTAAAAGATTTAATAAAGTACAGTTTAGAGCAGTTGATGATTTATCATACAATGAAATGCTTGAACAAAAAAGAATACTGGTTGAAGAAAATTTATTGGCTGATGCAGAACAAAAGCTTTTAGCACAAATGATAGAGCAAGGGATGGATCCATCATCAGAAGAAGCTCAAGCAAAACTTAATCCAGATGCTTTAAAATCATTACCGGAAATAGAAGATTTCTTTTCTAAAGACTATAGAAGTTTAGTTGAAGAATGGGCTAGCCATCAATTAAATGTAGATGAGGAAAGATTTAAAATGAAAGAATTAGAAGAAAGAGCTTTCCGTGATATGTTAATTGCAGACCGTGAATTTTGGCATTTCCGCATGTTAGAAGATGATTATGATGTAGAATTATGGAATCCTGTTTTAACTTTTTATCAAAAATCACCAGACGTAAGATATATATCTAATTCTAATTTTGCTGGTAAAATAGATTTAATGACTGTATCTGATGTGATAGATAGATATGGCTATCTTATGAATGAAAAACAATTGCATTCTTTACAAAATATTTATCCTGCAAAATCTGCAATGTATCAATTAAATGGATATCAAAATGATGGTTCATATTATGATCCTACTAGATCTCATCAATGGAATACAAATAGCCCAAGTTTAAATTATAGACAATTTGTAAGTAATTATGGTCCTGGAGGTGCAGGAAATGACGGAGATATTGTAAGTTGGATTTTAAATGAAGGAGATGACTTAATGCATTGGGGTGAAGGAGAATTAATGCGTGTAACAACAGTATACTGGAAAACTCAACGTAAAGTAGGTCATTTAACGCATATTAAATCAGATGGAGAAATAATACAAGATGTTATTGATGAATCTTATAAGGTAACTGAAAAACCAGTTTATGATACATCATTATTTAAAAATAAATCTAAAGATAATTTATTAGAAGGTGAGCATATAGAATGGATATGGATTAATGAAGTATGGGGCGGTGTAAAATTAGGACCAAATCTTCCAGCATTTTGGAAATCAAATATGTCTGATAATATTAATCCTATTTATTTAGGTATTAATAGATCTAAGCCTGGAAGAATACCATTTCAATTTAAAGGAGATACTACACTTTATGGATGTAAACTTCCAGTAGAAGGAAGAGTATTTTCTGACAGAAATACAAAATCAACATCTTTAGTTGATTTAATGAAAGCTTACCAAATAGGCTTTAATATGGTTAACAATCAAATTGCAGATATTCTTGTAGATGAATTAGGAACTGTAATTATGTTTGATCAAAATGCATTACCAAGACATTCAATGGGTGAAGATTGGGGTAAAGCAAATTATGCAAAAGCTTATACAGCAATGAAAGATTTTAGCATGCTTCCTTTAGATACATCTATTACTAACACAGAAAATGCAACAAATTTTAATCATTATCAAACACTTAATCTAGAACAAACAAATAGATTAATGTCTAGAATTCAATTAGCTAATTACTTTAAACAACAAGCATTTGATGCTATTGGGGTTAATCCTCAAAGAATGGGACAACCAATAGCACAAGAAACAGCAACGGGAGTAATTAATGCAATGAATCAATCATATGCACAAACAGAATCATATTTTGTACAGCATTCAGATCATTTAATGCCAAGAGTTCATCAAATGAGAACAGATCTTGCACAATATTATTATAGTACAAATCCAAGTGTTAGATTAAGTTATATAAATTCAGAAGCAGAAAAAGTTAATTTCCAAATAAATGGTACTGATTTATTGCTTAGAGATTTTAATATTTTTTGTACAACACGTACTAATCATAGAGCTATTTTAGATGAACTAAAACAATTAGCTCTTACTAATAATACAAGTGGAGCAAGTATTTATGAATTAGGTAATATTGTAAAAGCAGATTCTATAGCTGAAGTATCTGATATTCTTAAAGATTCAGAAATGAGAATGCAGAAACAAAGACAAGAAGAAATGCAGCAACAAGAGAAAATGCAACAAGATCAGATTGCTGCTAAACAGCAAGAAGAAAAAATGAAACTTGAATTTGAGCAACAAGAAAATGAAAAAGAAAGACAAAAAGATATTACTGTTGCAGAAATTAGAGCTGCTGGATATGGTGCACAAGTAGATGTAAATCAAAATCAAGTAAGTGATTTTCAAGATGCAATGAAAGATATTAGAGAAACATCTCAATATAGGGAGCAAATGAATTTTAAAAGAGAAGAAAATGTTATGAAAAACTCTTTAGCAAAACAAAAACTTGATGTAGAAAGAGATAGAACAAATGCTCAACGTGAAATTGCAGATACAAAATTAGAAATAGCTAGAGAAAACAAAAATAAATATGATATTGCTGCTGAAAAAGCTGAAAAAGCTAAATCCAAAAAAGATAAAAAAGATAAAAAATAGATCTTTATAAATAAAGATTTTTAATGATAGCTATATACTACAAAAAATCATAATAATTTTTAAAATTTTTGAGGTTTATAAAACAAAAGTTTGTTATATTGTATATAGAGATAGTTTATAAATTATTTTAAAACCAACAATTATGAGTAATGAAACAAAAACTGTGGAAACAAAAGTAACACAAGAAAATATTAACTTAGATGAAATCTTTGCTACAGAAGTAGGTGCAAACGCAGATTCTGTAATATCAACACCAGAAAATACAGCTAAGAAAAACTTCTTTAAAGTTAAAGAAAAAGTAGATATGGATTCTTTTACTGAACCAACTACTGAATCAGTTGCTGATACTAAAACAGAAACAACTGAAGAAACATCTGAAACAATTACTGAACCAGTTGCTGAAACAAGTGAAGCAGAAAAAGCTGGTGATTCTGTTATTAATGAACTGGATGCAGAAACTTTTGCAACAGAAGAAACAGAACCTGTAACAGAAAAAAAAGAAACTAGAGGTAGAAAAGCTATAACAGGAATGGCTGATGTATTTACTAAACTTATTAAAGATGATAAGATAGTACCATTTGATGATGATAAATCTTTAGAAGATTATAGTGCAAAAGATTGGGAAGAATTAATTCAAGCTAATCTAGATGAAAAAGCTAATCAAGTTAGACGTGAAACTCCTCAACAATTTTTTAATTCATTACCACAAGAACTTCAAATAGCTGCACGTTATGTTGCAGATGGTGGAACAGATTTAAAAGGTTTATTTGGAACTTTAGCTCAAGTAGAAGAGCATAGATCTTTAGATGTTAAAAAAGAAAAAGATCAAGAATATATTATAAGAGAGTATTTAGGTGCCACTGGTTATGGTTCATCTGAAGAAATTCAAGAAGAAATTGAGATATGGAAAGATCTTGGTAAGCTTGAACAACAAGCTTCTAAGTTTAAGCCCAAACTTGATAAGATGCAAGAGGCGGTTGTTGCTAAAAAAATTCAAGAACAGGATTTAAAGAAGAAACAACAAGAACAAGCATCAAAACAATACATGTCAAATGTATACAATACACTTAAAGAAGGAACATTAGGGGATATGAAAGTAGATAAAAAAACTCAATCATTATTATATAATGGTTTAGTTGCACCTAATTATCCATCTGTAAGTGGAAAGAACACAAACTTATTAGGGCATTTGCTTGAAAAGTATCAATTTGTTGAGCCTAACTATACGTTAGTAACTGAAGCATTATGGTTGCTTGCTGATCCAACTGGATATAAAGCAAAAATAATGGAAAAAGGTGCTCAAAAATCTGTTGAAAAAACAGTAAGAAAATTGAAAACTGAACAAGCGGGCAGTGGTGGAAATTCTTTAGGAACGGATAGGAGAGAAAAAGCAGTAGCTAAAAAGTCTACTAAAAGAACTATACCAAGATCTAATAACATTTTTAAAAGGATTTAATCAATCAATATATATAGTAACAATTAATAATTAATAACAAAAACAAAAAACAATCAATTATGGCAACTCCAATGTTAAACAACGGAATTTTCCTAAGAGATACTCAGTATAATGCTAGTTCTCATGTTGATTCTTATCACCTAACTGCAATGTTAGGATCTTCAGAACCTATGGATATGGGTCCTGTTGATTTGTGGGCTATGACACAAAAGGTAGAAATGCCTTTGTATCAAATGGCTTCTTTTGGTGGAAAGAATACAATCATGGTGGATAATGCAAGAGGTGAGTATAAATGGCAAACTCCAATCGCACAAGATTTACCTTACATCACTGTAGATGTAGATCAAGGTAATGACAAAAAAGGTATAGATGGAACTACCTTTAAAATTAAACTAAACAAAAGAACGTTTGGTCATGGTGACATTATCACTTATGATAAGTATAATGGTGCTGAACTTTATATTACTGCTGATGATATTTTACCAGCTGGTGACGGGTTCATTTACACTGTTCAACTTGTAAATAATGATAATACAGCATTTCTTGATGATGCTTATTTAGCTGCAGGAACTAAGTACTTTAGAAAAGGTTCTGCAAGAGGTGAGTATGGTGAAAGATTTTCTGACATTGAAACAGGATCTGGTTTCCGTGAATTCTACAACTTTGTAGGTGGAGCTGAAGCACATGTACATTATTCAATTTCTTCTAGAGCAGATTTAATGCTTAAAGGTGGATTGAATGCTGATGGTACTGTTCCAGTTACAGAAATCTGGAGAAATTTTGATCAAGATGCTAATCCATCTGTTTCTTCTATTGAAGAATTAGTTGGTAATATGGGTAAAGCAGGTGCTAGAGAAGCTTTTGAAAGCGGTAAACTTTCTAGAACTTTTGTTACTAACCTAGAAGCAGCTCATCTTTCTAAGATTGCTAATGACATTGAGACTTACCTTATGTGGGGTCACGGTGGTAGAGTTAAGCAAGATGGTCCAGATGATATCAGAATGTCTGTTGGTCTTTGGAAGCAGTTGGATAACTCATTTAAAAGAGTATACAACAAATCTTCTTTCTCTTTGGATATGTTCAAAACTGAACTTTACAACTTCTACCAAGGTAAAGTTGAATTCAAAGGGCCAGACCCACAAAGAAAACTTGTTGTACAAACAGGTATTGGTGGTATGCAAATGATCAATGCAGCTATTGCTAATGAAGTATTTGGTTCTGGATTAGTTCAGAATGCTTCTGATATAGGTGCAGTTAGTGGATCAGGAATGGATTTAGATTATGGTTTTGCTTATACAAGCTTTACTATTCCTTTCCTTGCTAACGTTAAGTTTGTACTTAACCCAGCATTTGATAACCTACACACTAATGATATTGAGAATCCTCTAATTGACGGAAGACCATTAAGCTCTTATAGCTTTATTATCTTTGACGTTACTGATGAAGGAAATGACAACATCTTCTTGTTGAAACTTTCTTGGGATAATCAATTGAAGTGGTTCTACCAAAATGGTACTATGGACTATATGGGAAGAACTCAAGGTTTTGCATCAACTGGACAGTTTAATGGTTATAGAGTATATATGACTCAAACCATGCCAGCTGTATGGGTGAAAGATCCAACTAAAGTTTTAAAAATTGTAATGAGAAATCCAGTTACTGGAGGATCATTCTAAATAATTAAAAGGGAGGGGATTAGTCTCCTCCCATTTTTTAACTTTTAAAACATAGAAAAAATGGCAACATGTAAAACACTACCAAAATTCCCTATTAAGAATGGGGGACGAGGAAAAATAAAAAGAGGAGCTGGAGCAGCTCTAAGCAGAATTCAATTTACTAATGAAACAAAAGCTGGTAAATGGTCTTTAGTTGTTGCAGCAAATGCTGGTGACGCTTATGCAAAAGGTGTACGTGCAGGTCAAGCCTGGCAATTAGGAATAGATATTGGTTTAATATGTGAAGGACTAGAAGATACATATTGTACTTTACAACCAATACCTGGGAATGTTAATGTCATGTCAAATATTGAAAATGATATTTATGCCGGTCAAGCTTCAGTACTTATACTTGCAGATAAAATTGAGGCACTTGAAGCAGCAATCACTCTATTGCAAAAACAAATAGATGAATGTGAAAAATCAGAATGTCCTGAAGAAGAGCTTAAAGCTTTATTAGTGCAACAAAAAGATCTAGAGCAAGAAAAGTCAATGTTGGAAGAACAACTTGAAGGTGAAAAGTCTACTACAGAAAACTTACAAGAATGTTGGGATTTAGCATTATCTTTATTTGCAGCAGAAAGTGAAAACCCTTTCCCTGGTGAACCTAAGAAAGCTGGAGCAGTAAAAACTTTTGTTCCTGCTGAAGAAGCAGAATCAAGAGCAGCTGAGGCTAACATGATCTACGAAAAGAATTTAAAACGTAGAGAAATGGAAGCAATAAAAGAAGGTGGAAAACTTCCTGAAGAGTTTGAAAAGAAGGCAAGTTAAATTGAAACTTAAACACTCAAGCTGGGGTAAAACCCAGCTTTAGAAATATTTTTACAAATAAATTGCATAAATTTGCAAGTATTAAGTTTCACTAATAAAACCAATAAATTATGAGTTATACAATTGTAGAAAAATATAATAGCAGTAAAAAGAAAACAGTTGCTATTAGACCCTATTTTAATAAAAATAGAACTAATATGGGATTAGAAAATTATGGTATGTCTTTGCATGAAGGTGTATATCATGAAGAATCTTTAGCATGTCTAGAAATAAATGGAATAAAAAGATATGTAACAGGATTAAATGAATTTGCTCCCGATGTTAAAATGTTACCTCCTGGTGAACAAGAAGTAAAAGTAAAAGAAATTAGAAAGGCTGTTTGTCAACTTGAAAAAGAATTAGCAGCTAATGTTATTGATCCAGAAGATAAAGATTTTTGGAATAAAGTAGAATTACTTAAACCAAATAATGATAAATTTTGGAGTAAAATTAGTTTAAGATGTGGAAATGATCCTGTTTATTTAGATCCTTCTACAGATCCTTATGATTTAGTAAAATTATACGCTATACATGCTGGAGGATTTTCTATGGTTGCTAAATCATTACAAGCAGCAAAAGATCAGAGTGTTCCTCCTAAATTTTATTTAGATCAATTAGAAGAAACAATTTCTACTAGAACTGAATATAGTAAATTAAGAAATAAAGCACTTGTAGAATTACAAAATCTATATGATACAAATACAACAAAATTATTATATGTTGCTAAACTTGTAGATACAGATAGCTCACAATACATTAAATCTACTCCAAATGATATTCTATATGAGAATATGGATCTTTTTATTAATGGAGATGGTTCTGAATCAAATAAGAAAAGAGCTGCTAAATCATTTTTAGAAATTTCTAAAGATACTATGGAAAATATTAAAATAAGAGCTCTTATAAAAGATGCTTTATTTTATAGATATATTACTACTAAATCTAATGGTTGGATTGAAACAACTGATGGTGGTATGAAATTAGGAAAAAAACCATCTGAATGTTTAGAATTCTTAAAGAATCCTGAAAATGAAGAAACCTTAATGACTTTAATGTCAAAAGTAGAACAATACTGGAAAGCTTAGAATATGACTAATGATGCACTACAAATAAAATTAAAGCAACGTCTAAATAAATTAGATAGTCAAGATTATGACAATATTGAATGTTGGCAAATAGTTGAAGCATTTAATAAAACTCAACTTGAGTGGTGCAGAAGACAACTTCATGGTGGAAACCCATATAAAGAAGGAGATGAAATGTCAAAAAGAAGAATTGATGATTTACAAATTCTTCTTAATGAATTACCATTAAATGGAGTTGTTGAAGATAAATATTTTGAAGCAACAAATTTTCCTGAAAATTATTTAGAGTATAAAAGAGTAAGTACAGGGGCTGTTACAGATTGCTGTACTGATCCAAGATCAATGACTGTTTATTTAGCTGAAGAAGCAAATGTTAATTTGATTTTAAGAGATCCTTTAAAAAACCCAAGTTTTGATTGGGGAGAAACTTTTTGTACTCTTATAGATAATAATATAAGAATATATAAAACAGATTTTGATGTGGCTAATCCTATTTTAACATATTATAGAAAACCTGTTTATATACAAATTTTAGGATGTGTAGATCCTTATACCGGACAACAAAGTCTCTTTGATATTGAATGTGAATTTAAAGATGACATTGTTGAATTAATGTTAGATGAATGTGCTTCACTTATTGCTGGTGATATTAATGAAGTTAATCAATATTACCGTGGTACACAAAGTGCTGATAGATCTAACTAGTATTAATTTAAAATAACAAAAATGGAAAAAGAACAATTAAATGGTTTAATTAGACATGCCTTAACTGTTGTTGGTGGTGCACTAGTAGCAAAAGGTATTTTAGAAGAAGAAATCATGTTAGACTGTGTAGGTGCAGCAATGTCAGTTATTGGTATTGTTTGGTCCTTTGTAGCAAAGAAAAAATAATATGATATTATTCTTTTGTTAACAAAAATTTTTGTATATTATTATTGTAACAATATGTTACACAAACTTTTATTTATTTATAACAATTAAAAACAAAAAAAATGGCTTATTTTAATCATGCTTTTAAGAAAGCATTTCTAGCTCAGAAAGTGGCTCAAGATGGTTTGCTAAGTGCAGACGTGCCTGCAGGTCACGTTGGGTTTGCTACCCAACAAGCAACTGGTTTAGTTACCAGTGGTGTAACAAATAAAATGATGACTTTAGTACAAGGATCTTTTGCTCCTTCAGACAAGATTGGAAACAATCCTGGTCATGGTGGATATCAAGAATCTGTAAAATCTAAAGGTATTAACCCAAAGTATATTAGTAGATTATGGAAAACAGAATGCTGTGATGCAGCTCCTTCTACAGTTGTAATTGAAGCATGTGATGCATGTTTTAAATGTGACGAAACATATTTTGGAAGAATGGATGTTAAAGGTTCACCAGCATTAAGATTTTTAAATCACAATGCTTATGGAGATACTGACAGTGGAGGAATTTGCTGTGATAGTACTAATTCAGTAACAATAAATGATGTTGACTATGTTGAGCCTAGTTTAGTATTAGCTAGATTAGCTTTAGGATTAATAGAAAATCCAGTTTTAGCTCCATTTATTTCTGTAGTAGTTGAATACTCTATTGATGGTGGTACTACTTATGTAGCAATTCCAAATGATGATTTAGCTACATATGCTGGTCAAGCTTGGTCTGGTACTACTTCTAACAACTGTGGTAGAATTACTATTACTGGTGCTTATGTAGATACTAAATTTGGTAACTGTTCATTTGATACTAGAGATCATTACAATGTTGAACCAGTTCAATTATATTTTGATCTTAAAGATGAAAGTGGAAATCCTTGTGATGTTAAATGTGCAAGTATTACAAGAACAGCTGGAACAACTCAACAAACTCATGGTGATACTGTATTAAGAGATATCTTAATGACAGAATCTTACAGACAATCTCCTTACAACCAAGGAAATAAAGACTCTGCAAGAATCCGTGAAATTGAAGGTTCTTCTGCTATAGTAGATGCAGTTCCTAGATTTGATGCTAATGGAGATCCAATTCTTTATACATCATATAACATCTTACATTCTATTCCAAGGTTAAACAACCCTACTGGAGTATTTGATAATGATCAGTATCACTTAGTAATCTATGTTGCATGTACTGATACTACTCAAATAGATAAATTGGATGATATGTTTGATGAATTATCTAGTGTGATTGGACTAGGAGAATTCCCAGTTCCATTTGAATCAACTATTGATGCATGTGCAACTTCATTTACCAATCCGTAAGAATAAGTTAATTACATATAATCAACTTTAAATAATAAAGGGTGGGATTTTTTCCTGCCCTTTTTATTTTCTATTCTCTAGTATTTTTTGTATATTATTTATGTAATATATTATTACCTATAAAAAATTTTATAAAATGGCAAATAAACATATTTTAAGCTTGGAGGTTCAACCAGTTGCCAATTGTGAAATATTAAGTATAAGAGATACTTCACAATATACAGATGATTTGGCCATTGATTGTCCTGAATTATTGATCACTGCTCCAGGTTTTAATTCTCCAACATTAATAAAAGTTCAACCATATTTTGATTTAAATTTAAATTCTTGTGCATTAGCATTACAAACAGAACAATGTGGAACAACAAGAACGCATATTCCTGATGGTGTATATATAATTAGATATAGCGTTTCACCAAATGATAAAGCATATGTAGAATACAATCATTTAAGAGTAACAACTCTTTTATCTTCTTATTATTCAAAATTATGTGAGATAGATGCATTACAATGTGAACCAGATAGAAGCAAAAAAGAAATTGTTTTAGAAATGAATTATATAAAAACTCTTATTGATGCTGCAGTAGCAAAAGTTGAATATTGTCAAAGTCCAGCTGCTGGAATGGATATTTATAATTTTGCAAAAAAGAAATTAGAAAAAATAACATGTTCTACAGCATCATGTTGTTAATTTTTTTAAAACCAATAAAATGAAAAGTGCTAGTAATTGTGCAAATTGTGGAAAAAAGTTTACATGTAATTGTCAAAAAACAATAGCTCAAAATGGACAAACTGTATGTAAAAGTTGTAAAAATAAATACAATAGTAAAAAAATTATGGTGAAGAACGGCAATAATGTAAGAAATAGAAAACGTCAATTACAAAATACTATTAATAGAGCACAAAGAACTCTAAACAGATCTTAGATAAGAACTAATGGAAGAAGAAAAATTAATTAAGCAAATTAAAACTGAACAAAAGTTTGCAGATATTGCACATAAAAGCTTTAGAGAAAGTAAATATGGAATAACATCATGCTGTCCATTTGATTTAGATAATATTGCAATTAAAAAATATTTGTGTAATTGGCAATCATTAAAAGATAGTCATCCAGCATCAATAGTTTCTTTATCTAGTGAGATTTTTATTCCTTCAGGACCTGTTGATCCATGTTCTGATTCTAATGCTCCATATTGGTGTGTAGATTGTGGTTATACTGAACCACCAAATGCATCAAAAGTATTAGATCAAATAGAAAAATACAAACAAGAATTGCAGGAAATGCAAGATGAACTTGCAGCATTAACTGCTGAAACTGAAGAAAAAACTTTACAGTTAAAAGCACTTAATGAATTATTAGAAACTTTAGAAGCAGAAGAAGCTGCATTAATTGAACAATTAACAATATTGCAATCTGATCTTAAAGATTTAATACAACAATATGCAGCTCTTAATTGTGAAGATGATCCAACATCACCACAATGTTTAGCTTTAGAAGTTCAAATAAATGATTTAAATGCACAAGTGACTGCACTTATGGATCAAGCAAAAGAGAAGCAAGCTGAAATTAAAGATTTGCAAGAACAAATTAATAATCTAGAAGCAGAAATTGAAGAAAATAATGCTTTAATTGGAGAGTTGACGGCTCAGATAGATAAAATCACTGACCAATTAGAAGAATTACAAGCTTTATTTTGTGATGATTCAGAATGTATAATAATAGAAGTCATAGATACAAATGGTAATCCTGTAGCAGGATATCCATTAGTAATAGATGGTGGAAATATTGGTCAAACAGATTCAAGTGGAACTATTGTACATTCTATTCCAAATGCTTCTGTAAATACACAACACACTTTAGAAATATGTTATTGTTTTGAAACAGCTGGTGATTGTAGACAACAACATATAACAGTAACAATACAAGGTGATGAATGTGCACCTACATGTGAAAACCCAACTCCTTCTTGTTCAGATATAATAATATCAGAAACAATTACTGGAATAATTGGATCATCCGGTGCATTAAATCCACCAACAGCTTAAAATGAAAAGAGTAATACTACATATAGTAACTTGGTTGTTTGATAAAACTTTTGTATATTATAATAGTAGTATAATAGAAAAAATAACTACAAAAAATTAAATATATGTTACCAACTTCCGGAAATAATAAACCTTGTTCACCAATTTCATCAAATTGTGTGATTTGGCAGGGGCCAGATTTACCTTGCATAGATTTATGTAATGGAGATACAATTAGTGACGTGGTTGCAAAATTAGCAGAAAAACTATGTGAACTTATTGATAGCAGTTGTTTATGTGAACCAGATATGTCCGATATTAAGTTGGAATGTTTAGCAAATGTAAATCCAAATGCAGAAACTTTACAAGAGATTATACAAGCTATTATAGACTATCTATGTACATTAACACCAGGAGATGATGGCAAAATAACAGTACAATTACCTCCATGCTTACAATATGCTGATGAAGCTGGAAATCCAGTAACTGTTCTTCCAATAGCAGAGTATGCTTTTTTACTTGCAAATAGAATATGTGAAATTTTAACTTCTATTGCAATTATTAATGAGCAACTTGCTGATCATGAAAATAGAATTGTTATACTAGAAAATTGTGTTTTACCGTGTGATGGTGATCCAGGGTCATCTTCACAAATAATGTCTGTATGCATCAGTGCTGGTAACTTAGTTGATTCAGATGTTTTATTAGCAGGATTAGAATCAGCATTTTGTACTATAGTTGGGGCACTTGGTGATGTAAATTTAATAGAAAATGCATATAATGCTCAATGTATATTTGCTAATACAGATCTTTTATCTGGTCAAGGTACATATGGTGGATTAACAGGATGGCAAGCAAATAGTACAATGGCACAAACTACTCAAAACCAATGGTTAGTAATTTGTGATCTTTATAATGCAATAGAAAATATTCAAAATAATTGTTGTGATTCAAATTGTGATAGTATAATTTATGGATTTATACCAAGTGCTACTGGTGGTGGCAGTGGAACAAATGCAATAAATGTTAATTTTACTAGTACAACAATTCCAGCAGGATGGACAGATTGTGGATCAAGTGTAACAATTACAGATTCCGCTGGTCAAAGTATTAATCAAGGATTTAATGCACTAGTAGAACAAAATAATAATACTGGTTTATCAATTACCATATCATCATTAAATGTTGCAACAGCAGTACAAGTAACTGTTGATTTTTGCTTAACAGATGGAACAGATACATGCCAAAATAGTTCTTCACAAACTGTAGCATTAGGATATGATTGCCCACCTTTAACAGTAGCATCTAATGGTGCTGGAAATAGTGCGGATGTTACATGGACTAATTTAATAGGTCCAACAGCAAGTTGGAATATAACACTATCTACACCTACTGGAACTCAACTTTGGACTTCAGGTCAATTAACTAATCAACCACCAAATTGTTCAGTTACAATTCCAAATTTAACACCTGCAACAAATTATGTAGTTTCAATGACATTATCAGTTAATGGTGTTGGTCAAACATGCCCTGGAGTAACATTTACAACTGCAGGACAAAATTGTACAGATGTTCAAACAGATACTGTAACCACAGGATCATTTGGAGTAGGATATGTATATTTAGGAAAAGCATGCTTTGGAGATGCTTATACTAATTTTTATTATGATCCAGCAGGAAATCAAATTGTTCAAGAAACTGTTACAGCTCTTTGTCCAGGACCAGGAGTAAATGATATAGTATTGCCACCACAAGGAGGTGCTAGTGACATTTGGGCAGCGGGTACAGCATTAGCTGGCCCTACTGAAAGATTTGTATTTCCAGATTTAGATTGTAATGGTACAATATATACTTTCTCACAATTTGCTACAAATGGACTATGGGTATATATAGGACAACAAACTATAGGAACTACTATATATTATGGATATGCATATTGGGATGTTGATGGTGGTAACGCAGATCAAGGTCCAGGAGCTGTAGTGTATTGCTGTGAGTGTCCATTAATGTTGATAAGTCAACCAACATTAAGGACAATAAATGGAGCACCGCTTTCTTTTACATTACCTTATATTTCAGGAGCACCATTTCCAACATTTACAATTACTGTACAACCTACACATGGAGTATTAACACAACCAAATGGTGTTAATGTACCAGATTTTGTATATACACCGAATAATTCAAGTTATAATGGTACAGATACATTTACAATTGAATTAACAGATAGTTCTGGATTTTGTGCAGGAAATGATGTATTACAATATACTATTTTCTCTATAGGTGGAATAGGTGTAGGTAACAAAAAATTAGATACAAGTGTATATGCATTTATTGATACAAATACAAAATCTTTAGCGGAAGCAGGAAATATTAAAGCAGGTTTAGAAACATGGCATGCAGAATATGAAGCATCATGTCCAAATAATACAGGTAATTTATATATTATTCCTGTAACTGATTCAAACTGGGTAAGTGCATATACAAAAGCTGTATGGGATGTTAATGCATCAGGAATTTTAGCAGCAGGTCCAGAATGGAATGAAATAAAAGTTTTACCTGATTCATGGACAGGTGCAGGTCCTGCAACTCCTCCGGATTCAGCATGGATTATAGCATTTTCAGATACACAGGCTGCAATACCGTTCCATCCAAGTACATTAATAGAAGGATGGGGCTTTTTAAATACACTGCAACCTACACCTGAATATAAAACAGCATATGTAGAAGCATATGATATTAAAAATAATACGGAAAATTCTGCTTGGGCAACAGCTCAAGGTTTATCTGGAACACCAGCATTTCCTGATGGTTATACTCTTACTTATTATCCAATAACTACAGGAACAACAGGAAGTGATGCAGCTGCTTTATTAATGGCATTAGGTGCTTTAGAAGCAAGAATGATACCTCCAACTCAATGGGGTTGGGATACTGCAGTTGATTTAACTCCTTGGTTAATGCAAGGTGTGGGAATATTAAACCCATATGAAGGAGCTGAAACAGGCGTAGTAGGTTTACAAATTGACCGTTTATTAGATTTAAATGTATGGGCTTATTTAGATCAAACTTCATATGATGCAACTCAATTAAAAACTGATTTAAATAGTCAACTTATACCATTAGAAGGATGTGGAGATCCCGTAGAACCAAATTATTATACTATAAGCCCATGTGGTGAAGGTGAAGTTCAAATTATTCAAACTGCAGGAGAACATGCTGTAGGAGAAGCATTAAAAATAGATGGTGTATGTTATGAAATAAGTGGTCCAGCTGAAGAAAATGATAATGTTCAAGAAGTAACATTTGAAAATTGTGAAGCATGTGAAGCTGATGAAGATGTTTATTATTACCAATTAAAACCTTGTGAAGGAGATGGTTCACAAGATGTTCAAACACCAGTTTCATTGCTTGTAGGACAAGCAGTTAAATGGGAAGAGCAATGTTGGGAAGTAGTAGGTGAAGCTGAAGAAAATGAAAATATAACAGAAGATACTTATGAAGATTGTACTGCATGTGAAGAATCACTTGAAGCAGGTCCTGATGGAGATGGAGACGGTGTTCCTGATGATGAAGATGCATTTCCAGAAGATCCAGAAGAAAGCGTAGATACTGATGGAGATGGTGTAGGAAATAATGCGGATGAAGATGATGATAATGATGGAGTACCTGATGAAGAAGATCCAGAACCATTAAATCCTGAAGTACCTTAAATATAAATAAATTAAAAAAATAAATTATGGCTTGTGGAAATTGTAATACATGTAATAGTTCTGATCCTTGTGGATGTCAAGATCATGGCTTAACAACACCTTGTTCATATACTGATTGCGTTGATCCTACTACAGAAAGATGTACGGAAGTAACATGTGCAGAATGTGTAACATGGTGCGGTCCAACATCTGAAGTAGAAAATGGAGACGGAGATACATTTGTAATACAAGCAGGTGAAAGACTTGATTCAATATTACAAAGAATGATGCATGCTTTAGCTGTAGGTTTAACTCCATGTACATCTAGCAATGGTCAACCTACAGGTTTATATGCAGTTCAAAATATTTATTTTAGTACAATTACTTCTAATTCAATAACTATTGTATGGGGCGGAGAAGGTCCCGGTGTAACAGAACTTAGTGTATTACATGATACTGCAACACCAACAGGTTGGATAACTAGCCTTCCAATTACTCCTGGTGTATTTAATTATACCATAACAGGTTTAGTTCCAGCTACAGAGTATAAATTTAGAATAGACGCTACTGATGGAGCCGGTGTATGTAAAAGCATTATAGTTTACGCAAAAACATTATAAAAACAACAAGTGATGGTTTGTTGGTTTTCTATCACAAACGTTGGGGGAGCCTTGATTATTTAGGGCTCCCTTTTTTTTAAAAAGATATTAACAGGCAATCAACATCTTTTTTGTATATTGCCGTACTTTAAATAATACTTAAACCCAATGGATGGATTAAAAAAATTAGTTTTAGATTCACTAAAACATAAAAAATCTCCAGAAATTTCTGCCAAAAGATGCGGCATTAGTGTTGAAGAATGGTTAGAAGTAAGAAAACAAATTAGAGAAGAAGACGCTAGAAAAAGAGAAATAGAAAGGTTAGAGGATGAAGGAGATTATAGTCAAGCAATAAATCTTGAATCTGGTGAAGCCAGGTTTAATGCTAAAACAGACGTAGAACCTAAAAGTGCAAATGAAATAATTAAACTTTTAAAAATTGATACAAATATTTGGAGGCTTTCTAGTTATTGGAACAAACAAATGGGAGATCATTGGAGAGTTTCAGCATTAGTAACAAGAAAAAAATTTGATACAGAAACTGTTTTAGAAGATTTATTAAAAACTTGGAAACCTAAAACTTATAGGATTCCTAAAGTTAAAATTAATCAAGGTAAAAGACAAAAGGTTTGTGGTGTATTATCTTTACAAGATATACATTTTGGAAAAGAAGGTAATTATACTATAGATAAAGATTTTGAAGATACTATAATCAATCTTATTACAAGAGCATCTGCTTCTCACTATATAGAGAATTTATTTTATGTAGTAGGAGGAGATCTTATTAATATGGATACATGGAATGGTACAACAACAAGCGGCACTTTTGTAGATAATAGTTGTACTGCTACTCAAGCTTATGTAACAGCATTTGATGCAATTCACTGGTCTATAAACTATTTAGCTCAATATTGTGAAAAATTAACAATTGTATATATACCCGGTAATCATGACAGATTATCATCATTTCATCTTGCTCATGCATTATCTAAAACTATAAAAAGTAAAAAGATAATATGGGATGTAGAGTATGAAGAACGAAAGGTTCATATGTATGGGGTTAATTTTAATGCATTTGAACATGGAGATGTTAATAAAAAAAATACTCCATTAGTTTATGCAACTGAATTTTCAATAGAATGGGGAAAATGTAAAAACAGAACATTATTTACAGGACATTTTCACAGCAATAAAAGAGTTGAATATATTACAGCAAATGAAGATACTGGATTTATTCACAAAACATTACCAAGTCTTTCAAGATCAGATTACTGGCATAAACATAATAAATTTGTTGGCAATAAAAGATCTGGAAAATTAGAACTCCAGGATCCAATAAAAGGAAATATATGTGAATTAACATTTTCACCATAATAAAACAGTGGCACTTTAACTTTTATAAGTGCTCTTTTTTTTGTAAATTATAAATGTAGCTATGATAAATAATTTTAAAAAACCTAATTTAAATGCCCCTAGATACAGAGAAAAAAGAAACGGGCTCTTAAATAAAGAAATAATTGAAGAATTTAAAAGCAAAAAACCAGCTTATGCTAATATAGATAATGAAAAATTAAAAAAAATAATTGTCATGTATAATAAAAATCTTTGGAATGGTGTAATAGAACACAGAGACGGTGTGGAATTACCTGATTTTTTAGGTTATTTATTTATTGGTACATGCCCTCCTGCTAAAAGCATTAATACAAATTATTCATTGTCAAAACAATATGGTAAAGTTTTACAAAATAAAAATTGGGAAACAGACGGTAATATAGGTAAAATATTTTATACTAATTATAGCACAAGATATAGATTTAAAAATAGAGAGTTATGGAAGTTTACAGCAGTTAGAGATTTTAAAAGAGCCGTAGCTTCTAAATATCCAAAGAGTTGGACAAAGTATATTGTGATGAAGAATAAATATAGAATAGCTGATCTATATAAAAATAATAAATCCAATAAGGATAAAGTAATTAATTATGACAACAATAAGTGAAGTAATATCAAGAATTAGAGGTCAGTTAAAAGCTGAGTACCAGGATTCTTTTGTAACAGATAGGTATATATACAGTCTGATAACTAAGTATGCCCAATTCTTAATGAGAAGACAAGACAGCACTAATAAACTAATGAAGTTTAATTCAGTTTGGAAAACACTACCTTTTGTTGAATTAATAGAAGTAGATAAAATTGAAGCTGAATGTACAGGAATACAATCTGGATGTACTATAAAACGTACTAAAGATAAATTACCTGACATGATAGAAGGTTATTGGGGCCCATTAATCAGAACAGTAAGTTCTATTGATGGTTCTATTGAATTACAACCAACACAACCAGGAACGTACACTTCTATGACTAAAACTACGTCTTTTAAATATAACAATAAACAATACTTTTGGTTTTTAAACAACTACTTGTATTTTCCAGATTTACTTTGGGACGCTGTTAAATTAGAAGGGATTTTTGATGATGATATATCAGGATGGTTATGTGGAGAAGCAGAAAAATGTGTTCCTAGATATGAGCAAGCAATTAATATACCTGAAGCTTTATTTGCTGAAGTAGAACAACAAGTATTACAAGTAATGATGAACACTCTTCAAATTCCAGCAGAAGATTCAGATAATAAACAAAATGTTAATAGATAAATTATGGCTGGTAAAAAAAATACATGTTGGAAAGGTTATGTAGCTAAAGGTAAAAAAAAATCACCCAGTGGTAAAAAAACTAAAAGTGGTAAAATAAAAATGGTTAATAATTGTGTACCTAAAAGAAAAAAGAAAAAATAATTATGGCAACTAAAAAAGTAAAAGCTCCTGCAGGTTTTCATTGGATGAAAAAAGGAACGGGTTCTCCTAAATTAATGAAACATACAGGTAAATTTGTACCACATAAAGGTGCAAGTTTATATGCAAATTTTAATGTTCAAAAAGTTCATAAGAAATAATGGCTAAAAAGAAAGATAGTAGATTAACTAAAGCGGGAGTATCAGGTTATAATAAACCTAAACGTACACCTAATCATAAAACTAAATCACATGTTGTTGTGGCTAAAGTTGGTGATAAAGTTAAAACTATACGTTTTGGTCAACAAGGAGTAAAAGGTGCAGGTAAAAACCCTAAGTCTGCAAAAGATAAAGCTAGAAAGAAAGCATATTATGCAAGACATAATGCTCAAGATTCAAAACCATCAAAACTTTCTGCAAGATATTGGTCACATAAGGTAAAATGGTAAATTAAAATAAAATGAGTGTATCACATAAATATAGAACTTTTGATCAATTACTAGAAGATGTATCTATTGATTTTAATACATATGCATTAGAAGGTATGATTGATCCGCAACAATTAATTAAAGTTGCTACAAGAATAAATTATGATCTAGGATTAAAAATTCATAGAACTAAACAAGCTGTTTTAAATGTTGAACATAATAAAGTCAAATTACCTTCAGATTTTGCATATATGAATTATGCATTTATTTGTGGTGATTATACTGTTTCACAAAAAATGCCATCAGGCACACATGTGGATACAACTAATCCTGTACCATATGTTCCAGATCCAGGCTATACTGGACCATGTGAAGATCCAACATGTAATGATGTATGTGTTGTTCAACCTTGTGATGATCCAAATACATCTTATCAAGTAATTCATAAAATAGGTTCATCTGAATATAGAACTTATACTATGTTTAGAAAATTAAGAATTCAAGATGTTAATTCTGAACAATGTGAATGTCCTAACATTACAGAACAAGCTGCAGATATTGCTGAGATAAGAGATGGTTGGTTAATAACTAATTTTAAATCTGGTAAAGTATATATTAGTTATCAAGGAGCAATGGAAGATGCAAATGGTAATTTACTTGTATTAGATCATCCATATTGTAATGAGTATTATGAATATGGATTAAAACAAAGAATTTTAGAAAATATGATTTTTGCAGGAGAACCTGTACAAAATCAATTAGCAATGATAGAAAATAGATATAGAGCATCAAGAAATAATGCTTTAAGTTTTGTTAATACTCCAGATTTTAAAGAATTACAACGTGTATGGTGGATGAATAGAAATGCAATGTATCATAAATATTATGACATGTTTTCTAGCTCTCCTGTTTTAAGACCAACAAGATAATATATTACTTATGGCAAAGCGTAGGAAACAAAAAGAACAGCCACCGTTTGAATCCAATAAACCCAAACTTGGAAATACATCCTCAGTAGAAAGCAACAGCTTTGTAAAAGGGATGGTAAAAGATCCTTTTCCTAGTTTTGAGGATAAACAAAATTGGACTCATGCAAGAAATGCTGCAAACAACTCTATTGATGGTGATTTAGGTGTAATAGGAAATGAACCTTCCAATTTGCATTGTGTAAATGTTACTTATACAGTAATAGGAGCTATACATTTATATCAAGATAAATGGGCAATATTTTCTACAGATGATGATAATTCTGAAATAGGTTTGTTTGATGATAGTGAATGTACATATGAAGTTCTTGTTAATGATGAATGTTTAAATTTTAATAGACTGCATTTAATTAAAGGAGCGGCCAAAGAAAATTATGATTGCACATGGCAATTATATTGGGATGATGGAAACAATCCATCACGTTCTATGAATATTAATGATATTCCTTGGAAGCAAATTGTAACTTCACCTATTGGTGCTGATTGTATTATATATGAAGATACAACAGATTTAGATTGTGAAAAAATTAGATTAGCTCCATTAGTAGATACTCCTTGTGTAAAAATATCAAAAGGAGAAGATGGAGGTCAATTAAGAAATGGTTCATATCAAGTTTTTATTGCATATACAGAAAATGAACAAAAAACAACTGATTATATAGGTGTATCTAATATTCAATCTTTATGGGATCATATGGACACCGCTTGCTCATTAAATATTGAAGTAAGTAATTTAGATAAAGATTTTGATTATTATGAAGTAGTTTTATTATCTATATATGCTCAACAAACTCAAGCTAAAAAAATTGGTTTATATAGTACTGAAACAACTAAAATAAATATTGATTATGTTGATCAAGCATTGCCTAATGTTTCATTAAGATTATTACCATTACAAAACCCAGCATATGAAAAATCAGATGATATGTTTGTGGTTAATGATTATTTAATAAGAAAAGGTCCTAGAGAACAATTTGATTTTAATTATCAACCTTTAGCAAATCAAATTACTGCACATTGGGTATCTGCTGAATATGACTCAGATTATTATTATAAAGGTGGTAGCAAACCTACTTTTTTAAGAGATGAACAATATGCATTTTTTATTAGATTTATTTATAATACAGGAGAAAGATCAGCATCATACCATATACCGGGAAGACCTCCTAGAAATGCAACTACTTTTCCAGCAGGTGTAGATCAATATAATAATATAATAGATGAAATTGCACTAGGTGCTGGACCAAATCAATTATCATCTACAGAGAGAAATTTTGAAGTATTTAATACAGCAATAGAAACATCAAGTGGTTTGTCTATCCCAACAGATGATGGAGGAACTATAATTGCTAGTGGAGATATGGCATATTGGGAATCTACTGAAAAATATCCTTCAACAAGACCTGATATATGGGATGATTTATGCGGAAAACATATTAGACATCATAAGTTTCCTACTGAAGAAACAAGTAACAATGTACATTTATCTAATACTGATAATACTAAAATAAGATTATTAGGTGTAGAATTTAAGAATATAGCAAGACCTTTGTTTAATAATGGTACAATTATACCAAATATTGTTGGTTTTGAATTTTTAAGAGGTACAAGAGAAGGAAATAAATCTATATTAGGAAAAGGTATTTTCAGAAATATGAGAAAATATGAAATTCCTGATGGAGCTAATAATGCTGATACAGGAATGCAAGGGTTATATCCTAATTACCCGTATAATGATTTAAGAAATGATAAATATTTTATACAACCAAATGCTAACTTTGATAATCAATCTAAAGGTAAAGATCATTATGGTAATACATTTAGTTCATATCCTGCATTAGATGGATATAAACAAGATGTATTTACTTTTCATTCACCTGAATTAAGCTTTAGAAATCCTTTTTTAAATGCTTATGAAACAAGAATGTATGGTTCATTAGGTGGTAAATCTACAGGTCATTGGATAAAATCTGAAAAACATCCACAACATAAATTATTAAGAAACTCAGGCATTCTTGTTGCAGCTATATTTGGTATAGGTTATGCTCTTGAAAAAATGAGAGGCCGTAAGAAAAAAGTTTATGATCCAGTAAAATCTATTAATGTGGGTCAAAATGGAAGTTTTGCTGCTGGTAGTGGATATGTTGTTGCACCTTTTTATGGATTAAGTACTCCCGCTTCTGCTGGAACAGGAGTAGCACAAACAGCAGCTGATGCAGCAATAGGTGCACTTGTAGATGCCCTTATAGAAACAGTAGCATTTCCATTAGATATAGTTAGTGGTGGTGCTGCTACTTATGTTTCACTAGAAACTTCACAATTAGCATCTGATGTAGTTTTAGGTGCTTTGCCAGGAACAATGGGAGGCGGTAATCATTTTGAAATAGATGGTTCTGAATTAAAAGAAACTCCTCCATTATTTTACTTAATAAGTTCAGTAATGCAGTTTTTGCAACAATCATCTATTGGAGCACAAAAAATAATTGATTTTATATATGAATTAATTAGTGTACAAGATTATGCTTTAAAATATAATTCACACGGTTTTTTTAGACAATATTATGAAGGACAATCTGGAAGTTTATTTAGAACAAAAAATACTGCCGCTAATTATATAAGTAATACTTTTACATCATTTGCACAAGGAAAATATAAAATTAATAATTTACAAAGACCCAAAACCGTAGCAGTTGAAACAAAAAGCCCATTTCCAGATCCAGTTCAAAATGATGTATCAAGAATTATATTAGGTTCATTTGGTTGGGATGATGGATTATTAAAACCTGGTAAATGGAGATTAACCAATATATCTGCACACTACGGAGCAATAAAATTTAATCAAGATAATCAATATGGTCAATTAGATGGTGTTAGACAAATTCAAATGAGAGGGTGTGTTGAAATATTTCCTGAAAAAAATACACCTGATCCACAAGAAAGATATAACGCAACACCAATTTTTGGTGGAGACAATTATGTAAACAGATTTACAGAAAAAGTCATTATGCCAATATTTACAAACTTTCAATATGATCAACCAGATGAAACACCATTTGATTATTTAAGATATCAAAATCTTCCATTGCCAAGATATTGGATGGATACTCAAAAATATAATGTTAGTAAAGTATTAGAAACATTTACTTCATTTACATCTACATTAACAGCTGGATCTACTAGTAGTGCTGGATCAGATGCATTGCCTAGTGGAATGTTTTATTTAGATAGACCAAGCAATAGTGATTATAATGCATGGGATGCTGTATTTGGTAATTTTGATTCTGATAGAATGCCAATATTTAACATGAAAAATACATATATGTATACTCATGTTAATGGTATTTTAGATTTTTATACTGAATCTGAAATTAATTTAGCACAAAGAGATTGGGAAGATAATAAATTTAAAACTTACCATTATGATTGGGATCAATTTAATGATATAGATAGTTTGTTTGATGCAGAATTTATTAGAGAAAGTAATTATTATAAATATGATTACTCATTAAGTGCTGCTAAATTTATAACTAATCTTAGTAGTTTTGGCACAGTGCAACCAAGAGATTATGATCCATTAGTAGCAGAAAAATGTTATCAATATTATCCTAAAAGATTAATATATTCATTACGAGCTCAACAAGAATCTAAAAAAGATTTTTGGAGAGTTTTTTTACCAGCTAATTATAAAGATTTTAAATCTATAGTTAATACTATAAGACCTATAAATCAAACGGGAGCTCTTATGTTATTTCCATATGAATCTCCTAAATTATTTAAAGGTGTAGATACTTTACAAACAAGTTTAGATACTAAAATTATTATAGGTGATGGTGGATTATTTAATCAAGAACCCCAAAATATAGTTAATTCAGATTTATCAAATGAATATGGTTCTTGTGAAAGTGCAAGAAGTGTTATAAATACACCATTAGGTATTTTCTTTATATCTCAAGAACAAGGTAAAATATTTCAAACATCAGGTCAAGGTTTAGCACCTATTTCTGATGCAGGCATGAAATGGTGGTTTAATAAATATTTACCATGTCAACTATTAAAAGAAGTTCCTAGTATAGAAGGAAAACCTATTGTAGACAATCCAGTAATAGGCGTAGGTTGTCAAACAATATATGATCCAACAGATGGTATTGTTTATTTTTGTAAAAGAGATTATGCTGTTACAGAAGAATTTAGCGGTCATATATTATATGATGATGATGAAGGATTTCAATTAAATCTTACCACATATAGTGGTCAACCCGGAGTTCAAAGTTGTCCAGATGGTTATTCATATAATAGTGTAACAGGAAAATGTGAAAAAGCAACATACTCTATACCTACACTAATAGGAGATAATCAATATGAGTGTAATGAGGGAGAAACATTAATCCAGAATTCTGCTGGTCAATGGTTATGTGAATTTTTAGATATAATTGATCCAATTATAACTCCCCGTGTAATAAATATTTCATTAGGAGATCCTATTTACTTTACAGATAGTTCATGGACAGTCAGTTATGATCCTAAAGTTAAAGCCTGGATTTCTTTTCATGATTGGCATCCTGAGTTATGTTTACCAAGTATTAATCATTTTTTAACAACAAAATCACAAGATTTAGAAATACAATGTGATGAAGGATATACATACAATCCTGCAACAGGAGCATGTGAAAGAGGTACAACATTAGAACAAACCAGAGATGCAGAAATAATAATAGATGAAGTTCCGCCTACTGGTACAATAGTGGAAGATTGTCCTGTAGGAGAGTTAGTATTTACCAAAGATGATGATATAGATGCTTTAGTAGCAAACTGGGATAGATGGTGTATAACAGCATTTGGAGGAAGAAGACAGCCTTCAGGTAACGGACCTGTTATTTGGAGTGATGTTGATCAAACTACTGGGATACCATCTGGTGCACCAGGAACATATTTTGATCCTGCAAGTACATATAATTTAGGAATTTTTAATGTTCCTATGCAAGAAGGTGAAAATGTTGGAATAGCTGATGGTGCACCTCAAGATGCAGCTCAAGCAAATCAAGATTATTGGTGGTATAATTCTGCAATAAATAAATATATTATTTGTATAAATGTTAGAGGAACAGGTACTAGTAATGCATGGCAATGGACAACATTTGATCCAAGAGAAAACTATGGAAATGTTGGAAACCCAACGTCAACAGAATATTTAACTACAAATCAAACATGGAATACACAAGCATTAGATGGTAATGATTATACTATTGATTCACAAGGAAATGTAATATTAGCAAGTATTAAAAATGCAGCATTTCCTAAAAAAGTTAGAATGCCAATTAATAGTGGTCTTGTAAATGGGTATTGGAGTAAATGTGAATTTGGTAATTATACTCATGAAGTAACGCTTAGAAGTGGTAATAGTGATAATGATTTTATAGGTGTTGTTTTAGCAGCTATTAAAGATGTTGATGGTATATATGGACCAGTAAATGAAACACATAATTTAATTTTAATGTTTTCTAATGCTACCCAAGATTCTAATGGTAAAGGAACTATAAGTATATATTATAATTATGGAAATAGTGCTTATGCTTTCTTAGATCCGGCAAACCCTGCTGGATCAAGACCTGTATTAGTTAAAAGAGTTCCTTCTCCATGGAATGGTGGTGCTCAAAGTCAAGGTGGATCTTATGATGATCAAGGCTCTGTAAGAGTAAAAGTAGAAAAAACGGGAACTTTAATAGATATATTTACAACAGAAACAATGGGGCCACAAGCTAATGCTGCAGTAGCTCCAGGAGGAACTAATCAATATAATCCAACTCCTGTAATATCACTAGATTTAGCAAATGTTGCAACATGGACAGACGCACCAACATTTGCAACTGGAAATGAATTATTAAAATTTCAAAATAATTGTAAAATAGGATTCTTTACTTTTTCTCAACCGGCTACATATTTTTATGATATAGCATTTGAAGGGGAAGTGCAAACTAGACCGGGTTGTGATTGTCCTACAGGATATACTCAAGTTTGGGAAAATCCAGCTACAGGATATTATACTGAACCAACTGGTCCTTGTCCAGGAGAAATACCATTAATTTGTAGAAAAATAGATTGTGATTGTCCTCCGGATCCATTTGCAGGTGGTGATCCAGGTACTCCTACAGGATCTTGTGATGATTTATTTCAAGTTGGAGATCCTTCATATGTAAATCCATCACCAAGAATTTGTACATATACAATGGATGATTATGAAAGTTATTTTCCACCTAAATCTGCAGGAAGTATTTGGAGACATAATGATAGATGTGATGATTTTGCAGGTTATTATGGAGTAAGTTATCCTTGGGAAATAGAGTTTGTAGAAAATACTGGTCAAATGGTTAATACATTAAGAAGTATTGAATACCAATTGGAAAGTTTTGTTTATAAAGGAGATTTAAGAAATGGTTGTGGAGATGATAGATATCATGATTTATTTTGGAATTTTGATGAAGCTGTGATATATAATAGTGAACAAGTATCCGGATTGTTAAAACTGAATCTTCAACCACAATTAGATCCAGTTACAGCATTAGATTATCCAATATTTAATCCAGCTGATATAGATATTATTTTTAATAAAGTAGAACAAAAATATAGATTTAATATGTTCTGGGATATTACTAATGATAGAGGTGAATTTTCTAATGCAGAACAGCAAATATGGAATACTCAATTAAATGGATATATAAAAGATTTAAATTTCTTAAATTTAGATTATAATAAGCCTGCAGCACAACGTAAAAAGTTTAGACACTATTATAATAAACTTATCTTAAGACGTAGTGTAGAAGGTGAAAGAAACAGAAAAATGCTATTGAAAGTAGCTAATACTAAACTTAATCAATCTTTTAGATAATGGGAAAAAGAATAGGATTAAAAGGAGGACCAAATTACATGGTTAAAGATCAACAAGGTCAATGGAAATACCCTGGTCAAAATACACGCATAGAAGGTAATGATATTACAATGAAAGGTGTACCATATCCTGTATGGGCTCAACCAAATGTAGGACCACCAACATTAATGAATCCCGGTAAAGATTATTATTTTCCTAATGCAGACTATGTAGATGAATTTCCAATACTTGGTTCAACTAATCCTTTTAATGTTAATGTTCCTAAAAGCAATGTGGAGTCATTACAATGGCAACCAGAAGAAGCACCAGATGTTAGTAGATTTGGATTTTTATTTCCTGAAAAAAATGAAGGAAATATAATAGCAGGAGGTGGTTTAAATTTTAATGATTTAGGAACACAGTTTAATGCTACAGGTATTTTACCTATGAACAATAATCCTGTATTTAAAGGAGTTGGTTCACTAGGGGTTAGACAACAAATAAATGATAGATTAAATTTAGGAGTTAATCTTGAAGCTCCTTTATTGAGAAACCCAGTAACTGGAGAAAGAATTAAACAAAGTCCAACTGCAAAGTTTAGTTTAAAATATAATTTTAAAGATGGTGGTTCATTACCTAAATATCAAAATGAAGGAGAGCTTAAAAAAACCATTGTAGATGAGCGTAATGCTGTAGGTCCTATTACACTTACGGATAGTCAGACTGACACTAAGTCAAATGATAAGGCTTTTGTTTATGAAGATGATGATTATAATTATTACTCTTTAGTAGGTATGAACATACATGATCCAGAAATTCTTGAAAAATATAATGCTAATATACATGGAATATACAAAACTCCTAAATCACAAGTAGATAAAACAGAAGCTGCATTTAACAAAATGCAAGCTTTAAAAGAACAACAAGCAAATGAACAACAGTCTATAAATTATCCTGAAGGATCACAACTTATACAAGAAAATTTTGACCCTGCTTTTGGTACATATGGTAATTATATGCTAACTCCTACCGGAGAACATATTCCTGTTGGAAAAACAGAAGAGGATTATATAGCTTGGAAAAATGAACCTAAAGAAAAAACAGGTGTTCATGTATTACCTCCAATGACTTTTGAATATGGAGGGTCATTACCTTCATATCAATCTAAAGGAGAAATAAATAGCATTTTTGATCCACGGTACGAAGAGTATAAAAAAATAAGAAAAGAGAATGAAAATATTGAATCACTTAATAAAGAGATAGATGCTGCTAAAGACGCTTATGACTTAAGATGGTCAGTAACACATGATTATACTGATAGTGCAGAGTGGAAGAATAGTGATGAGTATAAAGCTTTTTCTAAATATGCAAGCGTAATACCACAACCCAAAACTCCTTCTCAAAAAAGTCATCAGTTTAAAGATGTAAAGATGCTTGCAAGCTGGGGAGATACAGATTGGGATGCAGCTAAATCACCAACAATAGAAAATTATCATAGAAAATTACCAAGACATTCTATGACTGATGATGAATATCAACAATATATATCTTGGGCACAAACAAATAATCCTGAATATTTTGCTGAACATAATATTGAAGAATTATTAAAAGGATTGCCTTCTCAAAATATAGTAGTAAGAAGTATGATTAATGATTTGGGTTATCCAACAAATAATGAAGAAAGTAATTTTACAATAAATACGGATAATATTATTGAACCACAACCCACTATAGAACAAGTAGAACAAAAACAAATAGAATATAAAAAGCTTTTACAAAAAGACATAATTGAGTTAACTAGAGAAAAAAGTGATCTACAAGAATTAGAGGCTTGGGGTGGTCTTAATCAATCTCAAAAAGAAAGACTTAATCAAATACAAGCCATGCTTCAAGGTGATGCTGGTTATGTACAAGATAACATGCAATATAATCAAGGCATTAAAAGAGACGGTGGGGATATTCTCCCAATATTTCAATTTAAAGGAGAAACAGAAAAAAATAACAGAGGTTATGATTGGGGTCAAAGAGTTTGGATTGCAGGAGAATCTGGAAATACAGAAGATCCTGAATACCTAAAACAATTAGATACTTGGGCAAATAAATTAAAAACTAGTTTGCCTGCTGAATATAAAAATTATTCAACACAAGAAATTAAAACCTTATATGATGACGGTAGTATTACAAATACTACAGCTGATGATCAAGGAAATTTAATACCCTCTTATAACTTAGATGAATTTGAAGTTACTCCACAAAGTAATTTACCTTATTGGGATCAAATTACTGATTCACAAAAAGAATTAATATTACAATCTAATAAACCTACTGATCCGGCAATTATTGAAAAATATGGGTATGATCCATATAAAAATAACCCAATGCTTAGATCAGCACTTTCTCAAGCAACTTCTGGTTATGGATTAATAAATCCTAAAACAGGTAAAAGAAATGACACTTATACAGAGACTGTAGTAGATAATATAGTTAAGCCAGGTATGTTTACTGCAGCTTTACCTTTAGGTGCTCAAGCATTACCGCATGCATGGTCTTTAGGTTCTCAAGCATGGACTGGTGCAGTAAATCCACTTTTAAATACTACAATAGCAGGTGATGTAACAGTGGGAGGTGCATTAGATGCTTATGGTTTATATCACGGAGCTACACATTTACCAGGAGATATACAAAACATGTATAATGATCCAAACTGGTCTAATGCATTAAGTTTAGGATTAGATGGATTAGGTATAGGTTTTGGTGCAAATGCAATAGGAAAGCAATTTATTCCAACCATTAAAAAAGGATTTGCTCCAATTACCACTAAATCAACTTCAAATCCAATTTTAAATACTATAAATAAAACAGATGATGTACCAACAACATTAAATCAAGTAGATACAGATTGGACAAACCTTCCAGATGAAGCAGGAGTTAATACCGAATTTTGGCCTGGTACTTATATACCAAAAAAGCCTAAAAAAGTAGATACACAACCATCTAAATTTTATGGTAATGAAAAATATAACCAAAGCCTTACTGAAGTAAATGAACAAATAGCTAAACAAAATGAATTAATATCTGAACATAATATAAAAGTTAATACTGGTAAAGCTAGTAAAGATCCTAAAATAAGAGAACAATTTAAAGATCAAACTACACTACCCTATCAAAATTTAAAGCAACCTTTAGAAAATGTTGATGATCATATAAATCCTTTAATTGAAAATTTTAATAATCCTGCTGCTAGAGAAAAACTAATTAATTTAGGAATTAAAGATCCAGATGATTTTATAAGTTATCTTATGAACGAAGTTCAATATACAAATGTACCAGGAAGAGGAGGATATGCAGGAGGCTCAGTAGGAGATGTATCCGGTGTAGATGATTTAGTTAATTTAGGTATTGGTCAACATTCTAAATTCTTTGATTATGTTCCAAATCAGATATCTCATACTGGAGATCATGAAATTGGTCATTTGTTGCAAAGATATATGAAAAAAAGAGGGCTGAATCAACCTGTGAGAACTTACCCCATAAGAAAAACGGATGGTACAGAGTTACCATTTGTAGGTGATAGAACAGTTGTTAAACCTAATACAAAATTTGATGAAGAAGCCTCTGAATTTTTTAGAAAATTTAAAAAAGAAGATGATTGGTTAAGTACAACGGACAAAGCTAATTATAAATATACCCAACATGATCAACATGCTAAAACTGTTGGTAATAATCCTTCAGAAGTACTACCAGGAGATAAATATAAAAATATATTAAATAATCTTACTAGTGATCTTAATTATGCAAATAAATCTCTTGAAAGTGCTAAATCAAGAGGTTATGGTACTGAAGGTATGAAAGCTTTTTTTAAACCAAAATACACTAGAACTACAGAAGGAAAAGATTTTTATAAAAGTGTGGTTGAAGAACAAAAAATAGCTGAACAAAAATTACGTGAATTTCAAAAAAGATATCCAGATGAAACTACTTATGTTAATCAAACTACACATCAACATGAACCTCTTGCACATTTAAGAGAACTTAGAAATGAATTACATCAGAATGGAATAATTAAAAATTTTCAAGATCCTATTGATGAAAAGATGTTAATGGAGTTTTGGAAATCAGATGCTGGTAAACAAAATAGAATACTAAGTTTTTTACAACCATCTGCAGAAGGAAAAAAAGGCATAATTGATTTAGTAAATAGAACGCCTGTTGTTGCAGGTGCTGTAGCTACAGGAGGGCTTGGAGTAGCAGTAGGTTCTTCAGGTTCTAATGAAGGAATGCAATATGGTGGACAATTACCTAAAGCTCAAGATGGAAAGGGAAATTTTATAAAAAAAATGTCTGAAATGGTAGCTAAAGCAGCACCATCTGAGCCAGCAACAGCAAGAAAATTAGAGGAAATGAAACTCATGCAAAAATTGTTTGAACAACGTGAAAATACTATACCTCAAGAAATGTTGGTAAGACAAGCATATAAAGAATCTACATTTGATCCAGAAGCTGTTTCTTCAGCAGGTTATAAAGGAATAGCTCAATTAGGAGACGCTGTTATTAAAGATTATAAAAAAGCAACAGGAGAAACAGAAGTTGATCCTTTTGATCCTGAAGATGCTACTAAAGTACAAAAATGGTATATGGATCATTTATATAATGCCAGTTTTATAAATAAACCCAATCAATCTCCTATAGTAAGAAGAGCAAAAACATTTGCTGCTTATAATTGGGGAAGAGGTAATATGTCTAAATTTTTAAATAATCAAAAAGAAAAAGGTGTTGATATATATGGTGATGATATGAAATGGTTAGAATCATTACCACAAGAAACTAAAGATTATGTTCATAAAATAGTTTTAGGAGATAATGAAAATTGGGAAGAAGAATATTTAGATTCTAAACATGATAGTATTAGTACAACATATTATGATCAATTATTTGAACTTCCAAAAAAACAAACTGGTGATGAAATTAAAACAGATAGTGTATATGTTTCACAAGGTGAAATAGGACCTAGAATAGCTGCTAAATTTGGAATTACAATGAAAGAATTATTAGATGCTAATCCCGGAATTAACCCAATGATGATTTCTAAAGGTACTTCAATAAATATTCCGGGAGCAGGAACATCAATTCAACAAACAGTTGTTGAAGAAACAATAACGCCAGTTGAGCAACCAGTTGAACAAACTATTGTAACACCTCCTGTAACACCAACAGAACAACCTGTTGTAGCACCATCTGCAAAAAAAGAAGTTATACAACAAAAACCTGTTGTAAATACACAAAATAAAATCACTTCAGTAAATGCACCAATAGAACCGGTAATTACTGAACAACCAAAACCTATTGTAGAAGAAGAAACAACAGAAAAACTTTTACCTAAGATAGATTTTACACAATATGAATATAAAGCAGAACCATCAACTACTGATGTAAATTTATTTACAATGCCTGTTGAATCATTTATGCCACCCGGAGATAATACAGTAGTTAAGATAAATGATGATTTAACATTGGGGGAGCATCATTATGCATATGATCCTAATAAAAAAGAACCGCCAAAACCAACAGAAAAAGAATCTCCATGGGATATGGCTATGAATTGGGTTGATGATACAATGGATAATTTACATAGAGGTTATGTAAAATATATGGATGGTGATGTTTATAGTACAGAAGAAGTTGATGTTGATATTAATCTTGAAGAAGAAAAATCCCCATCACCAAATATGGATAAAGTAGATCTTTTTAATGCACGTTTAACTTTAAATGCAAAAGAAGGGGAAACACCTCCATATGTTGATGGGGTATCAGGAGAAACAAATATTCAAGAATCACCAGATTTAAATAAAGTAAATTTAATAAAGCCTACATATAAAGATTTAGGAACTGTTAAAGATAGTAAAGGTAATTTAATGATGTATCAAAACTCTTTTGATGCTAAAAATGGTTTTAATTATGTTCCCATAAAGAATTATGGTAAATCAGATGGTAACACTCAATATTCAAATGTTAAAGGAATTGCACATTTTTTATTAGACTCTGATTTAACAGATGGATACAAACATCCTTATGCTAAAAAAATGATTACTCAACAATTGGAGGGAGAACCTGTAGCACCAGGATCAACTGTAACTGATGGTTATTTTCCAGTATATGAAAAATTAGAAAATGGTCAAGTTAATATAAAATATTTAAAAAAGGATGAAATAAAAGATTATGCTTCTATTGCTTCACCATTAAGACAATATAAATGGTCTGATTTAAATTGGGATGGCAGAACTAGTGCTCAAGGATTTCAAAGTACGGTATCATCAATACCTACTAATAAAAGTTATACTAAAGGTGGAAGAAAATCTAATGAAACGCATTTAATATTTCCTACTAGTAAATCTAGAGGTGGTAAAAATGCATATGGTAGATTTGGTGGAACAGGTGTTATTTTCTTTATAGAAAGACCTAATGGTCAAAGAGAAGCAATAGAAATGGCTGGTTCAATTAATATGATAAAAGAAACAGCCAATGAAATAATGAAAAAGTATAAACTAAAACCTGAAGAACTTATATTTGGGTATCATGATGTGGGAAGTTTTAGTGCAAGACCTCAAGCTAATAATGGAAAATTAGATTTTAATCAATGGAGCGGATTTAATAAAGCTAGTAATCCACATGTTGGAGGAGCATTAGCATTTCCTAGTATGAAAGCTGGTGGAGAAATGAGCAAAAATGAAATTTATAAGAATTACATTAAAGGTAAATATGATAATACTGATAAGCTAGCTTTTGGTAAAGAGGTTTATGATAAACTTAATAGATTGCATTATAAAGATGCTAAAAAATTAGGAATGCATATTCCTAATTATGTAATGACGCACGTTGTTGGAAAAGGTAATAAGTAATAATTTAGGCAATCTGCATAAATATTTGTATATTAATATAGTATAATGGATACAATGGAAACTAAAAAATATCAACAAGGAGGAGAAGCAAATATGCCTTCTTCAACAGAATTGCAACAAGAAATTTCAAAGCAATTAAAAGAAGGTGTTCAACCTACTGAAATAGTTGCTGCATTATTGCAAGCCCAAATTCCAGAACAAGAAATAATAATTGCTTTTGAACGTTTGGGAGTACCTGAAAATGAGATAGTTAACATGATTGGTGAAGTTTCTGCTCAATTAGAAAGCCAACCATCTCCAGAAGAAATGGCTATGATGGAGCAACAACAAATGCCTATTGATCCAAATAGTATACCTGAAGGCATGATGCCTCCACAAGTACCAATGGAAGAACAAGGTGTGCCAGCAACTCCAGAACAAATAGCTCAATTAGAGCAACAATTACCTCAAGCATCAATGGGAGCTTTTATTCCTCCACATCAAAGAGGTTTAAATCAAAAAGGTATTGGACAAGGTGGCGGTTCATTGTATTTACCAGATTATGGTACAGATCAACAAACTGAAAGTGACATTTTAAATTTACCTAAAATGCCAAGACCATTGTATAACAATGTAATGATGCATCAAAATCCATTAGCTAATCTTGTTACATCTATAGCTGATTTTGGACAAACTATGTTTAGCAAAGAAGATAGAGATGGTGATGGTCATTCTGATGGTATTTTTAGAAGAGATACAAAAGAACAAAGAAGTGTTCCGGGTTATAAAACACAAAAGCAAGAATGGAGAGATAATAAAGGAGCTTATCAAAAACATATAATTAATGCAGGACTAAATCCAGACGGAACTAAAAGAAGTGAAGCTGATTTTAAAGAGAATTATATATTTGATCAAACAAATAAAGAAGTTCTTAGTAAAGATGAAATGAATCAAAGATTTGTTGATAATTCAAGTGTATCTTTTGATGAAGAAAAAGGTAGATATAATTTATATGCTGCTGATAACAAAAGAGATCACAGAAGAAACATTAGAAAACAAGATGCAGTAGATTGGCAAGAGTTTAGTCAAAGAATAAAAGATAATCCTGATCAAGCAAAAATGCTTTATGATTATTATGGATCATCAGAAAAAGAAACTGGGATACCAACGGGAACAACATTTGGTGTAGATAAAGATGGATACGGTTCATCTTATGCACCGGGTTCAGTTAATCCTTATTTTTCTCAAACAGCAATGTATGAAAATACTCTTAAAAGGTATGGAGGCTCTTTACCTAAATTTCAAAAGAAAGGAGAAACAGACTATAGTTGGGCAACAACACCTTGGGAAGGATCTAGAAATATTACAATTTCTGATAGAACAGGAGGTAACAGAATAGTGCCTGTAACATATGATGAATTTAATTCAGGACATTTTGATTGGCAAAATGCAAAAATACGAAAAGATAGTACTGGAAATATTGTAAATAGAGTTATACCTTATAGTACATCAATCTATCCTAATGCTGCATATCAAACAGGATCAAACCCTTCTAACATAGATCAAGTTCATTTAGGAGGAATGTCACATGGTGGTGAAAATCTTATGGAACATGATTCTATGCAAAAAGATTTAAAAAAAGTAGGGCCTGAATTTTTACAAGCATTTATGCAAGTTGTTGATCAAGGAACACCAACACACACTATGCCTGATGGTACATATCAAAACGGTGGTCAAAGTCCTTATGGATCAGATGTATATAAAGATATAGAATTAATATACCCAGATGGATCAATCCATACACAAAGCATGAATGAAAAAATGTTTAAGTCTGGTTATATTGATTATAAAAAACCTGTTAAGAAAAATTTTTCAGATAGTACTTCTAAAACTCAATATAGGTACAATCCAGAAGGAGGCTTTGGCATTCCAATAACAAATTATAAAGAGACTAGTTCTGTTGATTTATCAAAAAAACAAGGTGGTGGTGAAAACGCATCTAACTTATGGGACTTTTATGAAGGAGATTTACCTTCAATAGAAGAAAGAGCTGATTTATTTAAAGCATCTGGTTTAGGAAGTGGCTATACTGGTACAGCTTCTGAAAATAAAAAATTATTGAATTATTTAAAAAGAACAGATAATATACCTTTAAATCAAGAGTTAGATGAAGTAACTATAAATTTCACTAAAAAAGATAAAACAAATGTTGCACCAGTAAGGCCACCATCAATAATTGAATCAAGTTTACCAGAACCTCAATTAATGATGGATGATCAATCTATATTTAGTAAAAATAATCCTAATAGTATTTTTTATAATCCTGCAAGTGAAGAAGAAGTTGAAGAAACAGCAACTGAAAATTCAATGATTGGGCCAGCAAACAATAATGTTGGACCTGTTAATAATAGCATGTTATCAAATACTGATAATGATGATGATACAAATTATAGTAACTTAACAACAGAATCTGGTCAACTTACTGCTAATTTATTAGAAGCTGATAATACTAATTTAAATGTTGATAATGATCCAAGTGCAACATTTAATCAAGTTGCTAATATGGGTGATCCAGAAGATAGTAAAAATAATGTATTAAGTATACCTCCTCTTGAAGATGATGATCTACCTGTAAGCACAATTGATTATGATGGAGATGGTGTAAATGATTTATATCCAAAAGCTCCAATGGTAGGTCCGCAAAATCAACCTCCTGGAGATGATCCTGAAAAAGATTTATCTGTAGATCCATCCGTAGTAGATTCAAGTTATGGTGATAGCAAAGCACAAAAAATAAGAAATTGGACAAACCGTCAACTTGATAGACCTGGTGTACAAAAGTTTGGTAAATTTTCTGAAGGTGTTGTTAATGTTGCAGATGCAGCTACAGATTTTTTAAGGTACGGTAAATTTCTTAATGAAAAGAATGATAAAATGCGTACACAAGCTGATAAAACATATGGAATGGTTGCAGCTTCAGATAGAGGAGATCAAGATGAAAACACTGGATATTTCATTGATAATAAAGTAGTTCAAATGGGTGGAGATCCATTTAATAATTTACAACAAATGCTACCCCCTACCCCAACCACAGGAGAAGCAGATGTAAATTACAATACATTGTTAAAACTAATAGCAGCAGGTGCTGACATTGAAATTTTATAGATATGGCAAAAATTAAAATAAATAACTTACCTGAAGGTTTTATATTAGAAAACGGTAAAGTAGTAGAACAAAAAAAAGATGGTGGAAGTTTAACTACTGGAGATCAATTTGATTGGGGTCTTGTTACAGTTCCTACTAATGCTGCTTTTGGTGTAGAAATGAATGATTCTAATTCAACTGATGTAAGATATAGTTTATCTTCTGTTCCTAAAGATGAAGCTAATATAGAAGCTGAAGGTGGTGAAACTGTTTTAACTGATTTAAATAATGATGGTATGTTTGGTCTATATGATATTGTAGGACCTAGACATGGTAGTGGTGGAGTACCAATGTTTTTACCAGAACAATCTTTTGTATTTTCAGATACAAATAAGATGAAATTTAATAAATCAGAAATGTCTGAATTTGGCATTGATTCTAAAAAGAAACAAACACCTGCAAAAATATCTAAGAAATTTGAATTAAATAAATATTATAAAGATGTTGTAGATCCTTATACAGATAGCATTGGATTGCGTACTGCAGAATTAATGCTAGAAAAAAATAAAAAGAGTTTATCAAAACTTGCATTTGGTCAAGAAGCTAAAAAAGATTGGGAAGATGGTGTTCCTTTAGCTGCTCATCCTTATATAGTGGAACAAGGAATGGATCCTATAGAGTTTACTGCTAAAGTAGAGGAATTAAGTATGCAACAAGCTCAAAATAGAGTATTAGAACAATTACCTCCAGAACAAAGAGAACAAGTTGCAATGATTGAACAAATGTTGCAACAACAAGCAATGCAACAACAAGCTGCACAGTCTCAAGATCCTTCACAGCAACCTGAACAAATGGGAATGCCTCCTATGGAAGGAATGCAAGGAATGGCCCCTATGCCACAAGAAGGAATGCCTCCGCAGCAAATGATGCCACCTATGGATCAAGGAGCTATGCCTCCTCCAATGCCAATGGCTGAGTATGGATATGAATTACCTGAATTCCAATTTGCAGGTGGTGTACCTCAAATGACGGGTAATACTATACCAAGAGCTACAGAACAACCCATTCCTTCAGCAGAAGGAATTGATTTAATAGATGGTATACAACCATATATTGATGGAGCAGCATCAATGGGATTAACTGCAATAGTAGTAGATGCAAGAGGTCAACAAATAGATCCAAACAATGCGGCAGATGGAATGTATGAAATTAAATTTGTAGATCAATATGGAAATGCTCAAAGGTTTGGAAATCAACCGCCTATGTTATTTGGAGTCCAACAAGGGCAAATGATGATGAGTGATCCATCTTTAAGACAAGCTACCCATAATGAGATAGCTGCTATGATACAAAATAATGTATTTAGTCAAGAAGATTTAGCGGATTTACAAAATACAATGGAGATTCAAGATAGGATAGATCCAAGAGAACAACCAGTTATTGAAAATGTAGATCAATTTTTAGAACAAACTATACCTGTTCAAACTGAAGGTGCTCCATTAATGTCAGCAATTAATCCAGTTTCAGGTGAAGAAATACAATTGCCTGGCAATGTATTACAACAAAATTTAATGAATGTTGCAGATACAGATACAGATCCATTAACTGCTAATATTTTAGCAAATGCACCAACACCAGGACCTCAAGAAGAAGAAGTAGTTGTTAATGAAACAAATGAATCAGAATCAGGTTTTGTTGATATTAAAGAAGAGGAAACTGTTGAAGAACCTGAATCAGATACATATTCTAATTCTGCAGTATCAGATGTACAAAGAACAAATCTTAATAATGCTATTAAGTTAGATGACTTTACAGAGGTACAAAAAATAATAGAAGCAAATATAGGAAATGTTGTAGATGGTAAAGCTGGCCCAACAAATCAACCTGCAGGAACATTTGCAAAATATGATGGAGAAGGTGAGTTAGAGGGTGATATGAGAAGTGGTAATTCAAAAATGGGAATACAATCTTTATTTCCTGAATTAAAAGCTAATCCAAATTTAATGGGTACTGCTAATGGGGAATTAATGAGAATGTTTAATGTAAACAGTGGTTTTGATCCTAGAGTAGCTGCCGGTATTGCACAAGGCTTAATACCTTCTGAAGATAGATCTAAGTATTGGTCAAAAGGTGGAAATCCTCCTGAATTAGATATTAACGATGTAAAAGGAATTAATCTAGCTGAAATTGATCCAGGTAGATTATTGGAAGAAGTTACTGATATTTATAAAAATACAAGTAGTGATGCATATCCAATTGATCCAGCTACTGGTATGTCAACAAACTATCCTGTATGGCAAGAAAGAATTAAATTTTTATCAGAAAGACATGGGTTAGATTATCCTGAAGGATTTACAGAAAAAGGAGATTTTAGAACAAAAACTATAAGAGAAGTAGATGATAATGGAAATGTTACATTTAGTTCAACTAAACCAAAAAATACATCAGATAAATTCTTTACATATGATAAAGGATCTGTTAGTAAATATGACGCATATGATCCTGATGAATACAATGGTGCACAAATCATTACTGATTTAGATAATCAAAAGAAAATTGAAGAAGAAAACATTGAAAGTGCAGATGATGTTATTACTAAAATAGAAGAGACAAAAGAAGAACTTAAAAATACAAATGATCCTGAAGAGAAAAAAGAATTATGGGATGAGCTTAATGAGTATAAAAAGCTTGAAAAAGTATTTGCTAGTGAAAATAAACAATGGATTCAATATTTAGATAAAGCATATGCCGGATATAAATTTATAGTAGATAGTAAAGATTATAATCCAAAAGGTGTTAAATTATCAAGCTCTGAAGATTTTCAAAAAAATGTATTAATGGGTAATGCCATTAATTTAACATTAAGAGATTTAAAAAATCAAGATAGTGATTTAGGAAGAAAAGTTGCAGAAGGTTTAAAAAATAGTAATGATAGAGGATATTGGAAAAATATTCTTGCAGATAAGGATGTTCAAAATTATTTAAAAGAATATACCGGATTAAATCCAGAAGATGCAATAAAATGGGCAAGTGATCAAAATAACATAATGCAATTCCAAGCAGGAATGCAAGGATTTAGAAAAGCCGATAAGGAAGATGAATCTGGAATGGAATTTTTAGGTAGTGAATTTGCAGGTACTCAAGGAGAAAAACAAAAAGTTTATGATTCAGATGCATATCATCCATCTAAAATAGATGGTATTGTAGGAGATCACACAGCAACTAGTGTATTGTTGGCTAATCAATTACCCGAAGAACCAGAACCAGATCCAGTAATAGAGGCATGCCCACCATGTCCTGATGGAACTGTTCCTGTAAGATTAGATGATGGTAGTTGTCCTTGTGAAGAACCAGAACCAAAAACAGAAAAGAAAAAAGGATGTCCATGTAGTGATGGATCAGTATCTTATTTATGTTGTGCAAAAGCACCGCAAGCACAATGGGAACCTTGGTTGCAAGATGAAATACTTCTCAATACAAATCCTAGAAGGGATATGTTTATGCCTTGGCAACCTGATGTAGAAAGGGTAGACTTAGATTATGTTTTAGATGACCCAACAACACAAATTGCAGCAAACAATGCAGCAAAAGCTATAAGTGATCAAGCAGCAGGAGCATTTGGAGGTAGACAAGGATTAGCGGCATTTACTGGTAAATCAGCTGGTGAAGCAATGGAAGGTAATGCCAAAGCTTTACAAAGAGTGCAGACAAATAATGTTAATATTAAAAATAAATATTTTAGAGATCAAGCCCAACTAGATGCACAAACTAATCTAGAAAGAAGAAACAGAAATGTAAAATATGTTGATGATGTTAACAGAACTCTTCAAAATTATCAGAATGAAAGAAATATGGATGATTGGAATTATGCTCAAAAGTTAGCCAACTATTATACAAATGCTGGCAAAACACAAGCAATGAATTCCAAAGAGCCTTATTTTCATACAATGCCTGGAGAAGGTGGTACAGTTAGACAAGTAGGATACCGTAGTATGACAGGAGATAAACCTACAGCTGATAAAGCTGCATGGCAGGAACAATATAAAACTGCTTATGCAGATTTACAACAAATAGCCGGAACTGATGGTAAAGTAACTAATAAGATGATTACTGATTACATGAGAGGAGCACCTGCACCAACTAAAGCAAATACAAATAATCAAGGTTATCCGGGTGTTAATAATATGTATAATTATAATACCCATCCTAACATGATGTACAGTGGTTATGGACCTACAGGATTTAATCAAGGATATCCAGGAGGAATGCCTGGCGGAAACATTAGAGGGCAAAGACAACCAATATTTAATAATAAAGGTCAGATAATTGGTTATGCAAAAAAAGGAAAAGAGTTAAAAAAGTGGGCTAGACCTTTTTATACAGGAAAAATGGGAGTATAATAAACTTAAAAAGTGTGAAAAGAAAAACAAGCAAACTTAAAAAATTTTAGTAATTTAGTATTATGGCAACTTATATACCAGGAACGCAAACATTTATGCCTACGTTTCAACCGTTTACACCAGATTATAAATTTTTATCTGATGTAATCAATACGAAAACAAATAGGTATGAAACTAACTATAAAGCAATTAATGATACTTATGGTAGATTAATTCATTCTGATTTATCTAGATTAGATACTCAAGAGCAAAGAGATCAATATGTTAATGAATTAGCACCTAGATTAGAACAAATTGCAAGTACAGATTTATCATTAGTTCAAAATGCAGATCAAGCCAATGCATTATTTAAACCTTTTTATGAAGATAAATTAATTGTTGGAGATTTAGTTAGAACTGCAGCTCTTAAAAGTGAAACTGCAAAAGCTGAAAGATATCATTATTCTGATGATCCAAAAGAAAGAGATTTATATGGTAATGGGCAAGGTGTTAAAAGAATGAATTATGAAATGCAAGATTTTATAAATGCATCTCCTGAAGAAGCATTAAATATGCCTATTCCTAAATTTGTTCCTAATGCAGATATTCATACAATGTCTATGGATTTATTAAAAAATGCTTGGGGTGAGGGAAAAGGAATGACATTAACACAAGATTTTTTACAAAATGGTTGGAAAATTAAAAAGACAAATGGTGATTTATTAACTAATAGAGTAGTAGGATATGCACCTACTGGAGAAAAAGATAAAAATGGTCAAGAAATATTACAACCTATTACAGAAAATATAGCTGCTGCATTTGTTCAAAAAGAATTATTAAATGATCCAAGAGTATTAGATTCTGAATGGACTAAAGCTTATGTAAGTTCAAGAGAAGCAGCTGATAGAGGAGTAACAGTTAATGGACAAACAGTATATGGAGATGAAGCTAAAAGAGCATGGGCACTTGAAAGAATTAATTTTGCAAAAGCAGCAAACAGTAAAAGAGTTGCTATGGCAACAGTTCATCAAGATAAAACTGTTACAAATGGAAAAGATTGGCAATCTTATAAAGAGGAATATGGTATAGTTAAAGAATCACCAGAAGAAGTAGAATTCTTAAAAACAATTATGGAACTTGAAGCTGCTAATCAAGAAGTAGAAGTAGCTCAAGAAGTAGCCAATGTATCAGAAAACATAAATCCTGAAAATATGGATTTAAAAGGATTACTAAATGAAGCATATGGAATAGTAATTTCAAGTAATTTAATGGGAGAAATTAGTGATGCTTCAATATTATATGCCGCTACCACATCTCAAATGGAAATGGAAATAGATCAAAAATGGAAAATGTATAAGCAACAAGAATTTGATCTTCAAAAAATAAACATAAATCATAGAAATGCAATTACTCAAATTAGAGAAAGAGGTATAGTTGATGATGCTGTAAATAAAGCAAAATTTGAAAGAGAACAAGCAGAAAAAGAAAAAGAAAAAAGTTTTTTACAAAAACTTGAAGATTTAGTACAAGGAACATCTTATGATGGTGAGGGAAAAAACTTTAAGTTTAATACAGATAAAGATGGTAATCCTGATCCAAATGCAAATATAGTAACGCAAGATGAACAAAGTACTTGGGATACATATATGGGTCCTGATGGTATTATACCTAAAGAAAAATTTGAGGCCATTAAAGCATTTATGCAAGAAAGATCAGCATTAGCTGAAGATGGTAATCAAGCAATAGCTAAATGGGGTACACATGAAATGTCATGGGATAATGCACAAAAACACTTAATGAATCCTGATAACCGTTGGGAATTAGATGGTTTATATGATTGGATAGCCAAAGAAGTAAAACATGTTGGTGAACAAGGTTATGCTCAATTACCAGATGAGGCTACAAAACAATACGGTTATATGCCTAAAATGGCAAGAAGTAACAATTTTCCTGCTATAAGAAATATGTTTGAAAAAGCATCAGGACATGAGCAAATGCTTGCTGATGGAGGTTGGAAAAAAATGATGAATGACTATGGCAATATGAAAGCAAATGCTGGAGTTAAAATAAATGGTAAATCAAGTTTAATTGACACTTATGAAAAGTCTGGATTACCATCCCCTTATATAAGTCCATTTGAACAAAATTTATTTAATGCAGTATATGATGCTAATGGTATTTATACATATACAGATAAAACTGGTACTAAACATGAATTAGATAAAAGATCAGGAAACTTAGGAAATGATATTGCTAAAATTTATGGAATAAATGTTGGTCAATTAAAAAAGGATGATCAAGATGTACCTTTAGTTAATTGGGAAGCTATAGAATATACTAAAAACTTAATACCTAAAGAACATTGGGATGCATTGGCAGATAAAAGCCCTCTTACAGAAAGATACATAAAACAATCAAGTAGTGGTAGTAGTATGGGATCTCCTCTTTTAATGGGAACTGGAGGTGGAGGAGGTTTTAATGCTGGATCTGAAGTAGCATATAGATGGCCTACAGATAGAGCAGGAGGAAGTAAATCTAGTGTTTATGCTAGTTATAGACATGCTATTAATAAACCTTATATTTCAGCATTTGCTGGAGCACAAAGTAAAGATGGTACGCCATTAGAACAACCTATTTTTGATTTGGGACAATATATGCAAGGCAATAGTGCAAGTGATATGTCAGCAGTAGGTGGAGCTAAATATCCAATACACACACAATACATTGATCCATTAAATCTAGAAGAAAAAGATATAACAATGATGGGTGAAGTAATGAAAATATTAAACGGTCCTCAAGCAAAATATAGCGTTGGTTTTGGTACACCAGGAGAATTTAAATATATTAAAACTGATGGTAGCGGTGAAGCTAAAAATGCTGTAGTAAGTACAATAAATAATGTTATAAAAGATGCAAAAGCTGGAACAAAAGCACAAGGAAGAAATACTTTTCAAATTAAATATTATACTGGTTATGGAGTAGGTGATGCAGACAAAAGAGCTGCATATCAAATTCAAGTAAGTAAAAAAGATGCTTTAGCTTTACAAAAATATTTAACCGGTGAAACATCAGGTTTAATAACTGATTCAGAAAAACAATTGGTAACAATAATGTTTGATAAAGATTTGGATGCTAATCCTTTAGGAATGCCTGATACAAGATTTTCTAAAGTTGATTATAATATTCAAAGAAATGATGGGGTGTATAATTGGAATATACCTAATGGACCAGGTTTAAGAATTTGGAAAGAAGATGGTGTATATATGAGATCATATAAAAAACCAGTATTTAATACTAAAACTGGAACAATACAATTAGATCCTAATGTAGGTCAGGGAAGAGCAATGCCTATTACATATAAAAATGGTGCACCTTTACAAAAGAAAGATTTAGACATTTGGTTAAATAATTGGCAATCTAGTGCAATGCAATATCAACAAGCAAATGTTTTAATTCCACAACAAACTTGGAAAAAACAAAATCCAAATAAAATGGTTACATATGATATTCCAAAATACTTGTTATCTTCAAATACAAGAATAAATACTTCATTACCACAACCTGTATCAGTTGATGGAGGAACGGTTACACCAATCAGTTCTAATTATGTTAGCCCACAACCTAACAATGCTCCAGAACGTGGATCATATGAAGAATTTAAAGATGGGTTTGATGAATTTATAAGCTTTCAGTGGTAAATAGAAATAATTAAAATAAAAAAATGGAAGATTTTAATACAAATATGAATCTAGATCCCCAATTGCCTGATCCATTAGATCCTCAATTACCTGATCCAAGCAATCCAGATGGAGGATTTAATAATTTATTAGATCCTAATTTAAATTATGGAAAGCCAGGTACTCCTGATATGCCAACAGTAAATTCTGATTTTGCTCAGGAAGTTGCAGACAGGGGTGTTCATACTACTATGGGTCATCAAATGAGACAAGAATTTGATTATAAACCAATTCAAGAATATTTAGCACCGGATATTCATGAAGGTTGGACAAATGCTGTAAACATAGAAGTAGCCAATATGATTCAAGCAAATGCTCCATTTATTAATGCATCAGCTATAGGCGGTGTAAGTAATACTACAGGAAGTAAACCCGGACCTGCAGGTGTTGATTGGAATCCTTCTGGACCAACGCAAAGTGATCAATGGGATAATTTTTTAGGTAATGTTACTGTTGATGAAGATCAAGTGCAACCTGATATGTTAGGAGATCCTATGGAGTTTGGTATAAGATCTAGCAATTTTGAAAGATTTTATAATCATCCTAATTTTCAAGAGTTAGGATTTAATCCTTATGTAGATAATGATAGTTATTACAATGTTAATTCTAGTGCATGGGATGATTCATTAAGAATGTGGCCACAATTTGGGCAACAATTTGCAACAGGATTTACTTCTATATTTAGATCAATAGGAGATTTATTTGATGATGATCCATATTTTACAGCTGCAGATATAGAAAGTGCAACTGAAATGGAAGATGCCATGAGAATTGGTATGAGTACAAGAGGTGGTGTTTCTGGATTTATGAATAATCTTACATTAAATATGGGTTATACTGCAGGTATAGTTTCAGAAATAGCATTAGAAGAACTTATATTATGGGGAGCTGCAGCTTTACAAGGTGGTTTAAATCCAGCATCAGATGCTTTAGCAGTAGGATCAGCAGCAAATGCATTTAGAAGATTTGGACAACTTGTAAAAGGTGGATTTGGATTTGCTAAAATGGGACAAACAGCTAAACTTTTAAAAGCAATGACTGCTTCACAAGCGGCTAAAGCTGTATGGAATACTAGTAAAGGTATTGGTAAAGGAGCTGGAAAATTCTTTACTCCTAATACTCTATATGCAATGAAGTATTGGAGAACAACTGGAAAAGCAGCAGAAAACTTAACCAATATGGCAAAAGTTTCAAGAACTGCGGGAGCATTTTATAGGGATGTTAGAGCAGTTAATCTTGCTGTTTCAGAATCTAAATTAGAAGGTGGTTTAGTTTATAATGAAAGAATGAGTGCTGGTTTAGCACAATGGTATGCAAAACCTGAAAATAAAGGAAAACAACCCACATCTGAAGATTTGCAAGAAATACAAATAAATGCTGCAAATGCTGCAAGTAGCACTGCTTTATGGAATATACCTTTTATATTTGCTACAAACAAACTTGTTTTAGATGGTGCATTAACAGGATTTAAACCCATTAGTAGATTAATGGATGAAAGTTTAAGTGGTTGGCAAAGAAGAGTTATGCGTCAAGCAGCTACTAAAGGGGGTATACCTCAAAAAAATATTTGGAAAAAAATATCAAAAGGAAAACTAGGAGGATGGCTGCCTAGTAGAGAAATGATGAAGCAGTGGACTATAAAAGGTTCAATGAAAAGAGGAGCTGCAGGATCTTTAAGATATTTTGCTGGAAATTTAGGAGAAGGTATTCAAGAGCTTTATCAAGAAGCTGTATCACATGGAATAAAAGATTATTACTCAGCTATATTTGATGATCCTGCAATGGCAGGTAGTGATGCTATGTTGGCATCAGCAGGTGAAGGTATTAAAAGTCAAATGAGTGCTCAAGGTGGTGAAGTATTTTTATCAGGATTTTTAATGGGGGGAATGATACAAGGTCCTCAAAAATTATTTTTTGAAGGTATTCCGGCATTATATCAAATGAAATTTCAAGAAGAAAAATGGAATGAATATCAAAAAAATAAAGAAGATTATATTGATTTAGCTGTTGAGAATCTTAACAATGTTCATAATAATCAAGTAGATAATCCAGACAAATTTATGGATTTTGATAAAATGAATTTTGTAGCTCAAAAACAAGCAGCAGAAGGAATGATGAAATCTGCTTATGAAAATGATGTTTACGGTTTTTATAATCATAAAGATGATTTAAAATATAGAGCGTTATATTCTGTACTTGGGGAATATAAAATGAAAGGTTACTTTAAAGACCAATTAAAAGATTATTTAAAATTAGATGATCAAATGTTAGCTCAAGCTTTTCCAGGAAATCAGGCTGATATTAAAAATGGAAAATTTAGAGAAAGAATTCAAGATATGATTGGTCAAATTGATCAACATGAAGAAATTGTAAGAAAAGACATGAGGCAAAATAAAAGTCCTTATGACAGAACGCAATTTGAAGAAGGAACTATAGAATGGAAAAGGGAACTTTTAAGAGAAAGAGCTTGGGAACATGCACGTTTTTTAAAATTATTTACCAGAAATAAATGGAAGAGAGCAGGAGAAAGAATACAAGAAATTGACAAAGAATTAGAATCACATCCAGTTCTTAGCAAGTTAGCAGCCAATGATTTAATTGCATTATCTGATGTAGAAACTTTAGACAGAGAAATAGCCTTACTTAAAGAGGATATAAAACTAACTAAAGGAGAAACTAAAAAAGAAAAAGAATTACTTAAATCTAAAACTGATAAATTACGTTTATTAGAAAATGTAAATAAAGTTTTATCTGATGAAAACAATTATAATAAAACTGGTGATAGAAGAGGTCATTTTAATAAAAAGAAAATAAATACTTTAGAAAAATCAGTTGTTAAATATTTAGAGTATTTAGCAAAAGAAAAAAATCAAAATATAGAATGGGGTGAAGTTAAAGGACTTATTGGATTATTAGTTGACCGTACAAACTTAAAAGATGATTCTTTAAAGTATGGTAGATCTGTAAGATTTATGGAAAACCCAAAAGAGTTTGAAAAGATAGTTGATAAAACATTTGAATTTTTAGAAAAAAGATTTAAAAATGCTAAGTCTGAGTTGAGAAAAAGAATGAAAAAATATGCAGCTCAACAAGAAGGTATTGGTTTAATAAAAGCATTTGAAAATTTAAATGAAGGCAGTGGTGTAATTCCTACTCCAGAAGCTTTAGATTATTTCTTTAAACATGAAGATGCTAGTGTATTTCTACAACAAACTGAAGATGGAACTTTAGTAAATTTAGTTACTGAATCTGGAGCTATTAATAAAGAATCAAGTCCATTAGCTTATAATGAAATTGTAAGACTTGTAGGTCAATATAATAGAGCTCAAGGTCAAACAGAATCAGAGTCTGCTGAAGATATGTCAATGGGTGATGAATTTGATGTAGAATATGAAACAGATGACACTAGTGAAGAAGCAACTGATGATCAAGTAAAAAAACCAAAAAGAAAAGTTGAAATATTAAAACCACAGGCTGAAGAAGTACTTAATAGAAAGCATAAAAGTCATGTTAGTAAAACAATAACTGAAGGTGGTAAAAAACCTTTATCACCAGCAGGTTTTAGAAAAAGTAAAGAAGGTCAAAATATTATTAAAACTTTTATAAGATTAGAAGAAAAATATCAAAACTATTTAAACAGTGTACCTGAAGGACAAAATCAATTGCAATTTGAACAATGGTTAGCTTCTAATGAAACAAATCCAGAAATTGCTGATATTGTGCATAATGCAGGTTTAGCATTTTCAGATTTATCTGGAAAAGAAAATCCTCAAAATTTACCTAAAGATAAATTACAACCTTCTGATAAAGAAGTAAAAGATTATCAAATTCCCGGATTACATCTTATAGAAAGAACTGCAGAAAGTGGAGACACAACAGTAACTTATTATGTTATTCTTGATGAAAATGGTGACAATACATATAACACATACAAAGGATTATCCACAGCTAAAACAAAAATCAATGACACATATACTACATTAGATAATGCTAAAAAAGCGTGGAGAATAATTGAAAAAAATATGCCTGATGATATTCCATTTGATTTTGACGGTGTAAAAGATTTATTTCATGGAGCTATAGTAAGCAATATAAAAACTAATAAAAAATATGTTATTATATCTACATTTAGAGGGTTAAAAAATGGAAAGCAACAAGGCAATAAAAGATTATTTTTAGTACCCCTTGAGTCTATTAATGATCCAAAAGCAAAATTGCCTCAACAAAGAGGAGGAAAAAGAGTAGATTTAAAAGAAGGACAATTTAAAAATAAATATGAATTAATTGATGAAACGTTTGAACCAGCA
>CEVW01141851.1_pt1 | contig 58317 bp, 54 predicted proteins | sample 427061 | NCBI WGS metagenome assembly CEVW01 (sample SAMEA2623774, study PRJEB7988) | marine metagenome | biome: marine biome (ENVO:00000447); feature: surface water layer (ENVO:00002042); material: "saline water (ENVO:00002010), including plankton (ENVO:xxxxxxxx)" | depth 5 m
TTCACTACAGCCGAACTGTACTTGCTTTCTGTTGCACTTGTCCATACCTTGCGGCAGATGGGCGTTACCCATTATGTTGCTCTATGGTGTCCGGACTTTCCTCTTCAATAATATTAAAGCGATAGCATCAGTAATTACCGGAACAAAAATAAAGAATAGATTTTAGATATTGGGGAATATACACTAGACTATTAAATTAATTACTTTTGCACTCATGAAGTTTACATTATTAAAGCAAGATAAGCATTCTAAAGCAAGATTAGGAGAAATTAAAACTGCACATGGTAAGATAAAGACTCCTATCTTTATGCCTGTAGGAACATCAGGAACTGTAAAAGGGATACAGCAACATGAAATTCTAGAAGACACTCTTGCAAAAATAATCCTTTCAAATACTTATCACCTATATTTGAGACCAGGACTTGATATTATTGAGGGTGCTGGTGGTCTTCATAAATTTATTGGATGGAACAAGCCTTTACTGACTGACAGTGGTGGTTATCAAGTTTATTCATTATCTGGTAAAAGAAAGATTATTGAGAAAGGTGTAAAATTCCAATCACATATTGATGGAAATTATCATTTCTTTACTCCTGAGTACGCAATAGACATACAAAGAACAATTGGAGCTGATATTATAATGGCTTTTGATGAATGTACTCCTTACCCATGCGATTATGAATATGCTAAACAATCTATGCATATGACTCATAGATGGTTAAAAAGATGTTGTAAAAGATTTGATATTACAGAAGAAAAATATGGGTACAACCAAACCCTTTTCCCTATTGTTCAAGGAAGTGTATACAAAGACCTGCGTTTACAATCAGCTGAGAAAATATCAAGTTTTGAAAGAGAAGGAAATGCTATTGGAGGATTATCTGTTGGAGAACCACATGATATAATGTACGAGATGACAGAGACAGTATGTTCAGTATTGCCATTTGACAAACCAAGATACCTTATGGGAGTTGGAACTCCAACTAACCTTCTAGAAAATATTGCACTTGGCGTTGATATGTTTGACTGTGTAATGCCAACCAGAAATGCTAGAAATGGAATGCTATTTACATCTGAAGGGACAATAAATATTAAAAACAAGAAATGGGCAAAAGATTATAGTCCACTTGATCCAAATGGGACATCTTTTGTAGATAAAAGCTATACCAAAGCGTATGTACGTCATCTTTTTTCAAACAATGAGATCTTAGGTAAACAAATAGCAAGCCTACACAATATTCGTTTTTACTTATGGTTAATGGAACAGGCACAACAAGAAATTAAAGCAGGCACATTTACATCTTGGAAGAATAAAATGGTGAAAAAATTAGATACCAGATTATAAATGAAAAAAATTGATTGGTATATTATTAAAAAGTTTTTGGGGACATTCTTTTTCAGTCTAGCTTTAATATTACTAATTGTAATAATTTTTGATATATCAGAGAAAATTGATGATTTCTTAGAGAGCGAAGTAAGTATTAAATCTATTATTATTGATTATTACTTTAATTTCATCCCCTATTTCGGAAACCTTTTTAGCCCTTTATTTATCTTTATATCAGTAATATTTTTCACATCAAATATGGCAAATAACACAGAAATTATTGCCATATTAAATAGTGGAATGAGTTTTAAAAGACTACTACGACCATTTATTTTTTCTGCAGTATTTCTAGCAATACTCTCTTTTCTGCTTGGAAATTTTATTATTCCTCCATCAAATGCCAAACGACTTGATTTTACGTATAAATATCTAACCAATAAAAGATATTCACGAACTAAAGACATACATATGCAAATACTGCCAGATCAGTATATTTACATGCAGAGTTTTAATTCTAAAAGAGAAATTGGTTATAAGTTTACAATAGAAAACTTTAAACAAGGAAGACTCATATCAAAATTAAAATCAAATTATGTAAGGTATGACAGCATTAGTAGTAAATGGCAAATACACAATTATGAAATAAGAGAATTCTTTAGTGATGGAGAAAAAATAAAAACTGGGGTAAAAATAGACACTACACTTAATTTACATCCAAAAGAATTTACGAAAAGAAAAAGTCTAGTAGAAACAATGAATATATTTAAGCTAAACAAATATATAAAAGAAGAAGAATTAAAAGGAAGCGAGCAACTAGTGTACCATAAAATTGAGAAACATAAAAGAATTGCCTTTCCGTTTGCTTCAATAATATTAACCCTTATCGCCGTAGCTATATCAAGTAAGAAAAGTAGAGGGGGGGTTGGTATTCACTTAGGTCTTGGGATACTAATTGCATTCACCTATATACTTTTTATGCAAGTAAGTACTACTTTTGCTACTCATAGCAACCTTTCACCCTCCCTGGCTGTTTGGATTCCTAACCTAGTATACATACTGTTAGCAGCAATATTACTTTATAAAGTTCCTAAATAAAAGATTGACTTGATATTATCTAATAATTAACTTAATCCCTTTTAAGTTTACGATACTTTATCCTTTTAGGGGCAATGTCACCTAATCTTTTCTTGCGATTTTCCTCATAATCAGAAAAACCACCCTCAAAATATATTACATTGGAATCACCCTCAAAAGCTAATATATGCGTACAAACTCTATCTAAAAACCATCTATCATGAGAAATGATTACAGCACATCCAGCAAAACTATCAAGTCCTTCCTCCAATGCTCTAAGTGTATTTACATCTAAATCATTAGTTGGCTCATCCAACAAAAGAACATTAGCCTCTTCTCTGAGAGTCATAGCCAAATGCAAACGATTACGTTCTCCTCCTGATAGCACTCCAATTTTCTTATTTTGATCTGAACCATTAAAATTAAACTTAGCAACATAAGCTCTTGAATTCATTACCTTACCACCCACATTCACTTGCTCTTGTCCATCAGTAATCTGTTCCCAAATAGTCTTCTCAGGATCAATATCTGTATGCTGCTGATCAACATACGCAATCTTAACTGTTTCTCCTACATTGAATGTTCCTTTATCAGCCTTCTCTTGTCCCATTATCATACGAAAAAGTGTTGTTTTACCTGCACCATTTGGTCCAATAATACCTACAATACCTGCAGGAGGTAATTTAAAGTCTAAGTTTTCATAGAGTAACTTATCACCAAAAGCTTTACTTACTTTGTCAGCATCAATTACATTACTACCTAATCTTGGTCCTGGAGGAATATACAATTCAATTTTTTCCTCCTGCTGTTTTCCTTCATCGCCCAAAAGATTTTCATAATTACTTAAACGTGCTTTCGATTTTGTGCGCCTACCCTTTGGTGACATCCGAACCCATTCCAATTCCCTCTCAAGGGTTTTTCTTCTTTTACTTTCAGTCTTTTCTTCTTGTGCTAATCTTTTTGATTTTTGATCTAGCCATGAAGAATAATTTCCTTTCCAAGGAATTCCTTCACCTCTATCCAGTTCTAATATCCAGCCAGCAACATTATCTAGAAAGTATCTATCGTGTGTAATGGCAATAACGGTTCCACTATATTGTTGTAGATGTTGTTCCAACCATAATACTGATTCAGCATCTAAATGATTCGTTGGTTCATCTAATAAAAGGACATCTGGCTCTTGCAACAGCAATCTACAAAGAGCTACTCTTCTCTTCTCTCCTCCAGATAATACAGATATCTGAGTATCTGACTCAGGACACCTTAAAGCGTCCATTGCAATATTTAACTTGGTCTCAATATCCCAAGCTCCTAATGCTTCAATCTTATCTTGTAATACTCCCTGTTCTTTCATCAGCTTTTCCATCTTATCAGAATCCTCGTAATTTTCAGGAAGACCAAAAGCATCATTAATTGCATTATAATCAGAAAGAGCATCAACTGCTTCTTTCATCCCCTCTTTTACTATATCTATTACTGTTTTACTCTCATCAAGTTCTGGTTCTTGCTTTAAGTATCCAACAGAATAACCATCTGAGAAAACTACATCACCTTGATAAGATTTTTCGATACCAGCTATAATCTTTAAAAGTGTGGATTTACCAGAGCCATTTAAACCTATAATACCAATCTTAGCTCCATAAAAAAATGATAAATAAATATCCTTTAGAACTTGCTTACTATTATTATTGAAGGACTTAGAAACGCCCGACATTGAAAAAATTACTTTATTATCTTCTGACATATTATTGTATTTTTTGTGTTACAAAAGTAATTATTACTTTTGCATAAATTTTAAAAGATGAAAAAAAGTATCGGAATATCAGTATTTTTAATTGTTATAGGTATTACCTTCCTATTAGAGAATATTGGCTATATAAATATCTCAGTTGCTGAACTTATAAAAACATATTGGCCTGTAATCTTAATTTGGATGGGGGTTGAGAAATTATTTAGAGATCTTAAATAATCTTCCTTGCATTGCATCCCTTTCCTCTAACCGTTTATCAACTAAATGCTTTACCTCAAAATTCTTTAAACCATATTTTGGATAAATTAACATTCTAGCCGGAGACTCGCTGAAAAATCTCTCAATAATAATTTCTGGATTTAAAAGCTCTATAAAATCTACAACCAAATCAATATACTCTTCTAATTTCATGAAAGTAAACATTTCTGGAGTATTCTTAAATTGATGAGCCATCATGGTGTGCTTGACAATTTGTAAGTGATGAATCTTTAACGTATCTATTGGTAGTTCTGAGACCATCATAGCATGATGCAACATATCTTCTTTTGTTTCTCCTGGCAGCCCTAAGATAAGATGACCCCCTAAATGTAACCCTCTATTTTTTGCTCTATCAAAGGCATCTATTGCTTCTTCATGAGTCTGACATCTATTTATCTTTAGTAAAGTTTCATTGTTTGTTGATTCTAACCCAAACTCCAACTTGATAAAATAATCTTTATGCGCTAATTCTTCTAAATAATCCAAAACATCATCTTTTATGCAATCAGGTCGTGTAGCAATTACTAACCCTATTACATCCGGATGAGAAAGAGCTTCCTCATACATTAACTTAAGTTCAGAAAGTGGAGCATAAGTATTTGTAAAAGCTTGAAAATATGCTAGATATTTCTGAACCTTATATTTCTTTGAAAAAAACTCAATCCCTTCTTTAATCTGATCACTTATTGGTTTTATTGGCTTACAATAATCAGGGTTAAAAGTATTATTGTTACAATAAGTACACCCTCCAACTCCTTTGCTACCATCCTTATTGGGACAAGTAAAACCAGCGTCAATAGATACTTTCTGAACTCTACAATTAAACTTTTCCCTAATAAAAGAAGTAAAGTCTCTATATCTTCTATTCTTCATTGTACAAAAATACCAGAATATTAACAACAAATCATCTGAATTGTAGTATTAAAAAATATTACTTAACTTCGTTAAAAATTAATACTTAATGTCAGAAAGAAGATTATCATCATTAGAAAAGATTGGATATATAAGAAAATTACCAAAAGATGCTAATCTTAATGACTATGAAAGCATTACCATCAAATCAAAAGATGGAAAAAAGATAACTCTCTATAGAAACCTAGATAAGAAAAAAGAAATTGATGATACTTCAAATTTTAGCAGCAGTTGGGATGTATTTAATTCTTATCTGAATTAATAGATTTTTTCCTAGATTGTAAGGTGTCATGTAACTTACTAACCTGCTCACTTGCACTATGTTCAAACAAAAAAGGAAATATTGCATGTACAAATGCTTTTATAGCTATTAACAGTAACTTTATCCCAAAACTACAAGCCTTAAAAAAATGCTGAAAATAAGTCTCCCCTACAGAATTTGGATGGTCTTTAAAAATATTTCTCATTCTATAAAATTTCTGATAATTTAAAAGTATCTTTTAATCTAACCCCTCTATCAGTCTGCTGAACACTACAGCATTCATTATAGTTATCATGTTGTAAAAATAAAATGTATTCTTCTTCTACAGCCTTTTTAAGGAACTTTTCTTTTTCTGTTAAAGTAATTAATGGTTTAGTGTCATAGCCCATCACATAAGGTAATGGAATATGCCCAGTGCTAGGTAATAAATCAGCAGTAAAAACTATCGTCCTATCTTTATATCTTATATGAGGAATCATTTGTGCCTCAGTATGCCCATTAACAAATATTGTACTGAAATTATTAAAGACCTGACCCTCATTCTCGACAAAATTAAGATGACCAGAATCTTGAATAGGGATAATATTCTCTTTTAGAAAAGACGCTTGCTCTCTCCTATTAGGTTTTGTTGCCCAATCCCAATGTTGCTTATTACTCCAATATCTTGCATTCTTAAAAGCCATTTCAAATCTAGTTCTATCTTTATTCCATTTTACGCTACCACCACAATGATCAAAATGTAAATGAGATAGGAATACATCTGTGATATCATCAGGTGAAAAACCATGTTTTGCTAATGAAGAATTTAAAGTTACATCCCCATGCAAATAATAATGCTTGAGAAATTTATCATCTTGCTTCTCTCCTATTCCATTATCAATCAAAATTAATCTATTTCCATCTTCTATCAATAAAGATCTCATAGCCCAAGGACAGAGATTCTGCTTATCAGACGGATTTGTTTTATTCCAAAGGACTTTAGGAACTACACCAAACATGGCTCCACCATCTAATTTAAAATAACCTGTATCTATTGTGTACAATTGCATGTTAGTAAGATTTAATTGGTTCAAAAATAACAAATGTGATTAATCTTTAATTTAGATTCCGAAATAAATTATAAGATGAGGATTCATTTAATAGCAATTGGCGGAAGTGCAATGCATAATATGGCATTAGCTTTACACCATAAAGGATTTGATATTAGCGGATCAGATGATGCTATATTTCAACCAAGTAAAGATAGGTTAAAGAAGGTTGGATTATTACCTACCAAGATTGGCTGGTTCCCAGATAAAATTACAGAAGAGTTAGATGCAGTGATATTAGGAATGCATGCTAGGCAAGACAATTCTGAACTTAAAAAGGCCCAAGAATTAAATATCCCGATCTATTCTTATCCTCAATATATTTATGAACAAAGTAAAAATAAAAAAAGAGTTGTAATTGGAGGCAGTCATGGTAAGACTTCAATTACTGCTATGATATTACATGTTATTCAAAGTCTAAAGATTGATTGTGATTATATGGTTGGCGCTCAACTAGGCGGATTTGAAACCATGGTAAAACTAACTAATGATGCTCCTATTATAATTCTTGAAGGCGATGAATACCTTAGCTCTGCTATTGATAGGCGTCCAAAATTCCATCTATATAAGCCCGATATCGCGGTGCTTAGTGGTATTGCGTGGGATCATATTAATGTATTCCCAACATTTAAACTATATATTGAGCAATTTAGGATCTTTAAAAATATGGTAAGAGAAACCTTGATTTATTGCTCAGAAGATAAAGAACTCTCTAAACTATCTAAAGAAAAAACAAATTGCAAACTAATTCCTTATACTACGCCTGAACACAAAATAATTAATGGGGTGACCTCAGTAGAAGGAACTGATTTGCAAATATTTGGCGATCATAATTTACAAAATCTAAATGCTGCAAAAATAGTATGTAAGGAATTAGGGGTTTCTGACACTGACTTTTATCAGAATATTTCTACTTTTAAAGGAGCATCTAATCGATTAGAATTGGTAAAAAAGAATGAAACCTGTTCAATTTATAAGGATTTTGCGCACTCACCATCAAAGCTAAAAGCAACCTCATCTGCTATGAAAAAGCAGTTTAAAGATAGAGAACTAGTTGCGTGTATGGAACTGCATACTTTTAGCAGTTTAAACGAAAAGTTTCTAGAACAATATAAAGGATGTATGGATGAGCCTGATAAAGCAATTGTTTATTTTAGTCCAGAATCCATTAGTCATAAAAAATTAAATCCCATAACTAAACAACAAGTTCATACAGCCTTTAACAGAGAAGATCTATTAGTCTTTACAGATATAAAAGAATTAGAAAAATATCTAAAATCCTTAAACTTATATAACCAAAATTTACTACTAATGAGTTCAGGCAACTTTAATGGGATAGATTTTACGAAATTAATGAAATAAAAAAACCACCAATTAGGTGGTTTTAATTTATCAAAACTAAAATTAGTCTAGAAATTGAAACCTAACTTGACCTGAAAGTGTAGCGGGAAACCAGGGCCAACAAGATAATATCCAAGAAGCTCTCCTAAATCAGCTAAATCACCAACAAATTCTTCATATTGATCATACTCATCAGTAAATTCTCTAGCAGGAGGTGGAGTCCAAAAATGATATCCTACTGTGCTTTCAAATACAAAACCTCCTCTATTGGTAAGTTTACCTCCAAACGCTATTCCACCACCAGTTGTAAGCCATCGACCAGATTTTTTATATATATCAAACGTCTCGAGAGTACCATCCTGATTTAGATCATACGACTCCGTTGTTTTATCTTCAATCGCATAAGTAAAGGATCCAGCTCCAGCAGATGCTTGAAGAAATGCTCCTCTTTCATTATCCCCTCCAAAATATATTCTATAAAAACCTTCCAATCTTGGACCAGTCCAATTCACGAAATAATAACCAAGGTTTACTCCAGTTGAATGCATATCAGCAAATCCATGCTCATACTGAATTCTAGCTTTAGCATTTAAAAGTCCAGCTCCAAAAGTCACACTATTACTCTGTGCTATAGCTCCAAAAGCTATCATTACAGAAAATACAATCCCAATAATTTTTTTCATACTATTTATTTTTAAAACAATGCCTACTCTATAAAAGTTTTCAGCTTACCTTAATTACATTTTGTAATATTAACTATTTTTTTTATTGTAACATTATTTTTTTAAAAAATATAGCTAGATATGGACTTTCATAACATTTTTATTATGTTTAGTTTTGTTTTATGAAATTCCTCATATTCTCTTTCCTTATATTCATTACTCAATTAGGGGTAAGTCAAAATACTTTTGATTATGTAGGCACACTAGTAATAAATAACAATACAGCAATTAGTTTTAGCCTAACATTAAATGAAAAAAATGGTATTGTTAATGGATATTCTATTACGAATATAGGATTAGAAGATGAAACTAAAAGTGAAATAAGTGGTTTGTATTTCAAGAAAGATAAATCCTTTCAATTGTATGAAACACAAATTTTATCTACAAGATCTGAAGCTCCAATAAATACTTTCTGCTATATAAATATGAATTTATCCTTTCAAGGAAAGTTTGGGAGCAAACGACTTGAAGGAACTTTTACAGGAAATTTCTTAGATAGTATTGAATGTGCAAAGGGTAAAGTTATCTTGATAGAAAAGAAAAAGATAGAGAATAAAATTTCCAAAGTAAAAAAGAAAATAGAAAATAACATAATAAGTCTAGATACAACTCAAATTATACAAACCCAAACTTTAAAAGATGATGATAATTTGACTATCCATTGGAAAGGAAATAAACTAAGATTACATATATGGGATGCAAATAAAGAAGATGGAGATAAAATAAACTTAAAAATAAACAATGATATTGTTCTTGCTAATTTCGAAACAAAAAATAACCGAAAAAAAATAAAATATAAATTAATTGAAGGGGAAAATATTATAGAAATTACAGCAATCAACTTAGGTTTATCTCCACCTAATACAAGTAGAATAGAACTGATTGACAATAAAATAAAATACCCATTAATAACTCAATTAAAGCCAGGAAAATCAGCAATTATAAAAATACTAAAATAAGAATCCTAGCACGAATGCTAGGATTCTTCTTATGTGAACTTGGAGGGATTCGAACCCCCAACCTCTAGAGCCGTAATCTAGTGCACTATCCAGTTATGCTACAAGTCCTATTAAACGGGCAAAAATATAACTTTTCAGCATAAATTAACATTCTGAAACTAAAGGATCTCAACATCTAAGCCATACAATTCTAAATCCTCTTGCAATGGGATTAGATCAATAGTCTTACCTATTGCAATCTCACAACTTCCTTTATAATGCGTAAGCATTGCGCATTGCTCAGCCTGCAACTCATCATGATCACAAATAGCTACTAGACAATCAATAACATGGTCAAATGTATTGTAATCATCATTTATTAAATATAATACTTTTTCTTGAGTATTAGTTAAATGAGCCTTGGATGTAGAATTAGGATATTTTTTCATATTATTTATTTTTACCAAAAATAACTTTTGTTTCTTCTCCCCTAATTAAGCGTTCTATATTTTTTTGATGAGTTATTAACGAAAGAATTGGAACAAATATTGCAAATAAATTTAATGACGAATTAGCTGAATTTAAAATAAGTAATACAAAAAACGGAAAAGAAATAGAAGCAATAATAGAAGCTAATGAAACATATCTAAAAATTAGAAAAACAACAACAAAAATAAAAAAAGAAAAAAGAGCAGCTAAAGGGTTCAATCCAATTAGTAATCCCATCATGGTAGCAATCCCCTTACCTCCTCTAAATCCAGTATAAATTGGAAAAAGATGACCAATAACTGCAGCTATACCAAAAACTAATTGATTTTCAAAAAATAATTCTGCAGAAAGATCTGCTACATTATTAATAAGATGAACATAATTAACCGCTAGCCATCCTTTAAAAATATCCAAACAAAGAACAGGAATACCTGCTCTCTTTCCTAAAACACGAAAAGTATTTGTGGCTCCAGCATTACCACTACCATATTCTCTTACATCTATATTATAAAAACTCTTACCAACCCAGACTGCAGATGGAAATGCTCCTGTTAAGTAGGCAAGTAATATAAATAATATAATTTCTGTAGTTATCATTTAAGAATCAGCAAGATACAAATTAATACTTTTTCTTTGCTTGTTTTAAGAACTTCTCTGTAATATCATCAGAAGCAGTCATATAACGAAAAGAAGTAACTCCTCTTATTCTATCTGCAACTCTCTTCCCATCAGATACTGCATTAATAGCATCTGTAAAATCAGGGTTTGTTGACCATCCACGCATTACACCATTTTTATAATTAAAATAATACTCATCATATAATTCTGTTTGTAAATAAATAGTTAAAACATCTGAATTCTGCCCCTTCTCAATAATTATATACCCATCAAGAATTGCATTAACCTGTTTATCTAAGATACTACTAACCGAAATAGCTCCTTTTGCTATATAAGATTTATGTTTATTGTTCCATTGAAATTTTGTTTTTGCAAATACAATTGAATGCTTCATCTCATTAGGAAACTTAGAATATTCATCTTTCATCTCCAAATCTACAAGTAGTATCTCTGCTTTTTCTTTACCAACTACTCTTCCTAAATTTTTAGCAAAATCTGTATCATATTCAAATAACTCTTCTCCAGGTGCACTATAAAAATCCTCAGCCATAACACGCATTGCATCTTCAGAGAAGAAAAAGTCTAACATAAAGAAACCCTCAATTTCAGTTTCCTGAGTCTTCATATCATGATACACATCCCCAATAGTTTGGGTCTTGATCTGACCTAGATCCAAATCTAAATTTATTATACCCTCGCCTGAAGTAGTGCAAGTTTTATCGTAAAGCGTATAATAGGTTGATAAAGTATCAGGTCCCCCGACCACAAATGCAAAATTATTTTTATCATATTTTAAAGTATAAGACGCCTCTAGCAAACTTATATCAAGTGCTTTTCTCTTCTTCTGACTAAGAAATGTTGAATAGAAATCTGTAGAATCAAAGCTCATAATAAGTCCTGTTGACAATAAATCATCATTATCATTATATATCTTGTCTTCTAAAATAAATTTGATGTTCTTAGGATCAACCTCTGATCGAAATTTAATCCAATCTTTATCTAATAAATCACAATCATGATTCGCCATAAAATACCCATCAAATATTAAATTTTTCTTATCAGCAATCAAATCAACACTCCCCTTAAAATCAAACTTGCTATTTAAATGAAATACCTTTTCTGCATTCACATCACCATTTGCAATGGTAATTGTATCGCTACTTACTTTTATCTCTTTGAAGAATATTTGCTGTTCATTATTCATGGCATCTTTATAGGTATAATCACCACTTGCAGTATATTGGTTTGCCGATTTAATATCAACAGATGCATTTGTAAACATATGATACTCTGTTAAATCATCAGCTAAAATATTCGCACCATATAACGTCTCAACAACTGCTTTTTTAGCAACTGTCACAATACCAGAGTCAGGGTAAATAACGGCATCTGCAACATTAATCTCATCCACACCATTTGCATGAATAATATAATCCTTTAAACTATAAAAAGCTGTTTTTGCTATAAAACTCAGAGAATCTTGTGACGGATGAACAGAAACAAATTCTGATCCTTCTCCTTTAGAAACATGATCGCCCAATGTTAGTGACTCTTCATCCATATCCCATCTTAATTTATCTACATAGGAGATATACTGATTTGCTGGCAACTCAACATATGAGCCAGATCCATTAGAGTAAAAATCTCCTTCACGCATTACTAAATCAATATGAGATTTAAGGTTATTTGCTTTAAATGCTAGTCCTCCTCCATCTTCAAAAACTCTAAGACTAGCAGTGTCAGAACCAAACCAATTTGCGTTATACGTAAATAAATTTGCGTTAACTTTTGCGTTATCAAGAGACATAACTCCATCCCCAATCAATCCTGTTGGTCGCATTAATAGATTCCCATTAAATGTTGCTTTCCCATGATAGAAACTAAACTCATCTTTAATTTTATTTACATTAAGCTTGTCGTTATATGGCTCAAAATGAGCATATGTATCTGTATTTTTTACATCAGGAAACTCGATCCCAGTAGCCATCTCATCTATAGCAAATGATTGTGTATATAAGTTTGTAGAATCAGGAAAGAAGAAAATCTCATTTGCAGTTGCTTTTGATCTCAAATATTCAAACTTACCATTACCCTTAAGTCCTTTATGGCTTAAATGTATATTGTTATAATACCGTCCTTTACCTCCATAAATATCAAAACCATCATTAGGCGTCTCTCGATTAAAACCAAGAGAATAATCATCCTGTAATCTTAATGTATCGTCAAATACTGGAAAAATACCTGCTGACTCAAAAGTACCAGCAAACCATAACCCCTTACCAGTATAATTATCTAAACTATCAATCTCAAAAGGCTGCAAATGAAATGAGAATCTATCTCTATGGTAAACTCCATCATAGATTGAATTCTTGTCATAATACGCATAAGAATCTTCAAAAGATTTAAAAATAGGAAAGCCAGGAAAACTATCCCTCCTTATACCAGACTTATTAGTAGGGTCATCAATCCTTAACTCTCCTGTTACTGATTCAATGACTGTTTTAACAGTTGTAAGAATCTCATTATTGTACATATCTTTTTGTATAGGATATACAGGAACTGATAGTTGAACTGAATCAATATGATTAAGATCTAACTTAAAATCATCATAATGGAAGAAAAATTTTCTCCCAAAAAGATTCAACCTGCCGTTGCCTGCATAAACCTGCCCATTAAAAATAAAATCTCTATTCTTCTTAATCACTAATAAACCATCTTTAGGCAATAGATATACTTTTCTTTCTTTACTTAGCTCAATATTATGAATACCAAGAACATTTAAATCCTTTGTTTCTATATTTAATGCAGCATTTACTAAATATTTATCCTTTGTTTTATAGTTACCTAATTTAATAACTGAATTAAAAGAAATTACATCATAATCTCCTAAATCAGATGCCGCATTAATATAATTATATAATTTTGGTAATACGGTGATTCTTTCTTCACTAAGATTATAAAAAATAAAACCATTATTTGCAAGCTGAATTAAATAATGCTGAATCTGATCAATTGGAAAACGAGCAAAGCGAGCAAAATCTTGAACATATATATTTTCCTCATTTTTAGCATTAATATAATTATTAACTAATAACAAAGGATGTATTTTATCAATTCCTTGCATAGACTCAAATCTTTCTTTCATATACATATCAACAGATTCAAATCTAACGGTAGATTCAGCTGTTCCAGGCAATGAACCAAAAGTAATAATATCTGTATCAATATTCCACTCTAACAATTCAAAATCCATAGTTATTTTATGATACGTATTTAACATTGGAGCTCCAGAGATTCCATTTGGGTTACTATATAACTGTAATTGTCTTTTACTATCAATGTATGTAAATTGTAAGTTCCCATGATAAATAGAGTCATTATCAAAAAATATTTTCACGCCCGCTTCTTGAGAAACAATCCTATCAGAACCTATACTAAAACGATTAGCATTAGCAATAAAGACCTCTTTACCATTCCTTTTAAAAACAATTTTTGCCTCAGCAAATTTACCACCATCAGCAATAAACTTCTTTCCATGCATTTTATACCCTCCTCTATAATCAATATTCGTAAAAATTTCTTTCAATTCAACATTCTTTCTGTATGAAGTGAATTTAGGAAAAATATCAGCCTGCTTGCCTTTGGCTAACTTATTAACAACCTGACCTTCAATAGGTTCTGTAAAAATATACTTATTATAAAATAAAGAAGAATCTGCTACAATAATACTTTTTCTTGTGTCAATTTTATAAGATTTTATCTCTGCATATACAGAATCTTCTGGAAGACCTTGAGAATCCCAGTTTATCAAACCATTATTACCAAGCCATTCAGTAGATACAAAATAATATTTTCCTTTTGTATCAAAAATAGTATACGAGCCAGCCTCACCACTACACCGCAGATCAAAAGCAGTCTTAAAAATAATGACCGGCTCATTTACTTCAAACTCAAAATGAAAATTAGTATTACTAACCGTCCATTCTGCTGATTTACTAGAACGCAAAATATTATTCTCAATTAAATCATTAGTAATGGCGCAATAGAGTAATAATTTCTTCGTAGTAGTTTGTTCAACTGTTTTATTAAAGACCGATAGCCATTCGTTTAACATTTCCTCACCATTAGTAGAATTATTTACAGTAACTATAGAAGACAAAAAATCAGAGAAATGAGGCCTTGGCCTTAATCTTTTTTCTAGCATATTATTTGAAATCTGGATTATTTTGTCTCTCTCTATTTTTGACAAATCGTCTGAATCTTTATAAAAATTTTTATAAACTGACTTTAATTTATCATTATCTGTAGATGTCATAAAATCATCTAATTCAGCTAAATAAACAGAAAAATCTTTAGAAAACTGCTTTAATTTTCCTTTGTTTTGAGCTAAAGACGAAAACGAAAAAATAAAAGATAATACAAAAAGAACTAAGCCTTTCTTAAATGTAACATTTGCCATTTATTATTATTTTTTTGACCAACTAATTTCAATCCAAGTTGTTCTGATTTATCTAAAATTAAAGCGACATCATCTTTCAAAAAACCACTTAATAAAATATCTGATCTTTCATTCATTAGTTCAACATAATTTTTAATGTCCTGTAATATTATATTCCGATTAATATTTGCTAAAATAACATCAAACTTTTCTTCACTAATTAATTTTATATTTCCATGAAAAAACTTAATATTAAATACATTATTAATATTTGCGTTATCTATACCATTTTTAAATGCCCAATCATCAATATCAACCCCTACCAAATAATTAGCACCCAACAATGATGCTAAAATTGCTAAGACTCCAGTTCCACTACCAATATCTAAAACAGATTTATTTTTAAAATCAAGCTCAAACATTTGATTCATGACTAATGATGTAGTTTCGTGATGGCCTGTTCCAAATGACATTTTTGGAGTAATCACAATTTCATATTCAATATCAGCTATCGGCTCATGAAAATTAGCTCTAACTACACATTTATCATTAATAAAAATTGGTAAAAAATTATTTTCCCATTTTCTATTCCAATTTTCTGGTTCTACTTGATTAATCTTATATGAAAGATCAGTTTGCTCTGAAACTTCAACAAGAATACTATTAACTAACTCTTCATCTAGTAAGTGAGTCTGAATATATGCTTTCACCCCATTTTCATCCTCAATATAAGATTCAAATTCAATTTCATGAAATCTTGCCACTATAATATCTGAAAAAGGATTAAGCTCTTTTAGTCTTATATTTACTTCAGTATAGTGCATTAAAATGATTTAATAATTTGGATAAAATCATCAGCATCTAATGATGCTCCTCCAATTAAACCTCCATCAATATCTTTTTGAGAAAACAACTCATTAGAATTGGAAGGCTTGCAACTCCCGCCATAAAGGATTGGTATAGACTCGGCAACAGAAGCACCATATTTTTCGGAGATTATAGCTCTAATATAAGCATGCATCTCTTGCGCTTGATCTGAGCTTGCAGTTACTCCTGTTCCAATTGCCCAAATAGGTTCGTAAGCAATTATAACTCTACAAAATTCCTGGGAAGATAAATGAAATAAACTCTCTGATATTTGAGATTTAATAAAATCAAAATGAAAATTTTCCTGCCTCTGCTCTAAACTTTCTCCACAACAAAAAATAACATCCAGATTATTAGTAAATGCTTGTCCAACTTTTGTTTTTAAAAGTTGATTGGTTTCGCTAAAATTCACTCTTCTTTCTGAATGCCCTAAAATTGTATATTTAACTCCACAGGAATTAATCATTTCAGCTGATACTTCACCAGTATAAGCTCCTTTCTCATTAGCGCTACAATCTTGCGATGAAACAAATATATTATTACTGATTGCACACATTTTAGCTACTTTATATAAGTGGATAAATGGCGTCGCAAATACTACCTCAGTTTTATTATCTTTAGATAATTTATTCAGTACCTGCTCAACTAGAGAAATACCATTCACTCTGTTTAAATTCATTTTCCAATTTCCTACAACTATATTCTTTCTCATTTTAACTAATTTTTACTCGAGGATCAAGCCACTCATAAATTAAATCTACTATTATATTTATTATTATAAAGACACAGGCAATAAATAAAACAGAGCCTAGAACTACAGGTAAATCCATTTTATTTAAAGCGTCTACTATTTCTTTTCCTAATCCATTCCAACCAAATATATACTCTACAAATACAGCACCTGCTAACATTGATGCAAACCATCCTGAAACTGCTGTAACTACAGGATTTAATGCATTCCTTAAAGAATGCTTAACAATTACAGTAAACTTACTTAATCCTTTTGCAGTTGCTGTACGCACATAATCCATAGATAGAATCTCTAGTAAAGAATTTCTACATAATTGTATGATTACGGATAGCGGTCTAATTGCTAAAGTAAAAGCTGGTAATATTAAATTTTTAATTTCCAAGAATGAACCCCTTCCATAATCATCAACTTCATAAAGACTACCAATCATATTTAAACTTGTATAATTATTTAATACAAAACCAAATAACCAAGCAATAATAATTGATGCAAAAAAAGAAGGCAAAGACATTCCTAAAACAGAAACAAACAAAATTATTTTATCAATAAACGTATCTCTATAGAGTGCAGACAAAACACCTAGTATTAAGCCAAAAAAGAGAGCAAAACAAATTGATGTAACTGCTAAAACTAACGTATTCTTAAAGGTCTGACCAATAACAAAATTAACAGTTGTTTCTTGTTTTACAAATGATTCTCTTAAGTAAGGAACCTTAATAACAATATCATAATTACTAAAAGAAAATAAATTTGCAAAACAATACTTCTCCGAACTTAACGAAGTAAAAGCATTATTATTTTTATGATGAATAGAGAGAGGTGATATATCATTAAGATATAACATATATTGTTCTAAAACTGGTCTGTCAAAAGCATATTTTTTCTTAATTATTAATAACTGACTTGAATCCTCTCTTTTATCAAGCATCATTCTTGCAGGATCACCAGGCAAAATATTAAATAAAAAGAAAACTAAAGTTACCACCCCCCACAAAACCAGGAAACCATAAATAACTTTTTTTATACAATAATTAATCAAATCTATTCAAATAATTCCTTAAACTCATCAGCGTCAAATGCATTCAAACCTGAGCCATCATAAAAGCGTATCTGATTTCCGTTATTTAAATAAATAACAGCTGGATTTTCATACTCATAGCCCAAAATCTCTAAATATGAATTAATCTCATCATCATCATTATAAAAAGGTAATACTTGATAAGAATATTCTCTGCCTGCATACTCAAAGAATTCTGGAATTCTATCAGCTTCTGAATCAGAAAAAATAATATGAATTTCAGGAAAAGAAGTAATTGAATCAGATAACTTATTTAATGATTTTGCTGCATCCATACAGTGCTCACAGCCTGCATCAAAAAAACATAATATCTTCTTACCATCATTGATGTCCATATTAGCAACTACATACTCTGAAAATCCAGAAACTATTTTATTCTTGCCATTCGTTTGTACAGGTAGAAAGGCAAACATTAACAATAAAATTAATAAAAACTGTATCGTTATTTTAGAGAAATTATTTTCATTATGTTCAGTTTTCTTATATAAAAAGCCTAAGAAAATAATCGTAATTATATTTTTAATTAAAGCTTGTAAGGGAGACATAGGAATTAATTCACCAAAACACCCACAGTTCTCACTATCTCCTAAAAATATAGAATAAGATAAATGTAAACTAAACACTATAAGCATCAATATTGAAATAGGAATTACTAGCCTTTTAAGATAGTTTTTCTGTAGTATAGCAAAAGCAATAAAAAACTCAACTGCTATAATAAAACGAGAAAAATAAGCAGCTATTTCTTCTGAGAATCCCATAGGAATTAGCTGTCCCTCTTCAAATATTTTTGTAATACCATACATTGGAGTTGGGTATAGTTTTGCAAACGCAGAAAGCAAAAAAAGCGCAGAAATAAGTACGCGAATAATCATTGGTAAATTCTTCTTCATAATTTTATATCTTCTAATTTAATTAACGCAAAAACTGCGTAGTTTAGCATATCTAAGTAATTTGCATCTACACCTTCAGATATTAATGTAGATCCTTTATTATCTTCAATTTGTTTCACGCGTAATATTTTCTGCAAAATCAAATCTGTTAATGAACTTACTCTCATATCACGCCATGCTTCACCATAATCATGATTTTTTGCAATCATCAATTGTTTCGCAATATTAACATGTTTTGAAAAGATGTTCATAACCTCATTATAATCTAGCTCTTCAGCAAGTTCAGAAACACCTAAATCAAGTTGAATAAGACCAATAATAGCATAATTGACGATCCCAACAAACTCATTAGAGATATCCTCATCAATCTTTTGTTCTCCTTTTTGTTCAATTGAACGTATTCTTTGAGTTTTAATAAAAATCTGATCAGTTAACGAGCTGATTCTCAGTATTCGCCATGCGCTACCATAATCTTTCATCTTCTTAGCGAAAATGTCCTCACATTTTTTTATTATTGAATTATATTCAACAATCGTATTTTTCATATGATTCTAAATAGTAAATAATGCCTAAATATACATCATTTAAGAACTCTGAACTCAAAAAATTAAAAGCCAATTCCGTATATTTTTCAACAAAAAGCACAATTGTGATGGGGATATTAAATATTACTGATGATTCATTTTTTGATGGAGGAAAATATACTAATGCAAAACAAATAATCTTAAGGTGTAAAAAAATGCTAGATAAAGGAGCATCAATTATTGATATTGGCGCACAATCATCACGTCCTGGCGCTAAAATGGTATCATCAGAAGATGAATTAATAAAATTGCTACCAATAATAAAATTGTTAAAAAATAAATTTAAAAATATTATTATATCAGTTGACACATTCTGGTCGAATACTGCTCAACATTGCATACTAGAAGGAGCTGATATTATTAATGATATCTCAGCAGGTGAAATAGATAAAAACATGTTTAACACTATCGCTAATTTAAAAGTTCCTTACATAATCATGCACATGCAAGGAACACCTTTAAATATGCAAAAGAACCCAAGATATAAAAATGTAACAAAAGAAGTAATAACTTTTTTTTCAAGAAAAATTAAACAACTTAAAAGCAAGGGAATATCTCAGATAATAATTGATCCTGGATTTGGATTTGGGAAAACAATACAGCACAATTACGAACTATTAAATAACCTAGATGAATTTAAACAATTTAATTACCCTATTTTAGTTGGCCTGTCTAGAAAATCAATGATATACAAAATATTAGAATCAACACCGCAAGATGCTCTTAATGGTACAATAATTACTAATACAATTGCGCTACAAAATGGAGCTAACATTTTAAGAGTACATGATGTGAGTGAGGCTATTGAATGTATTAAAATTAGTACATTCGCAAAAAATAATTATTAATGCACTTTTTAAAAATTGGAATTATAGAAATTATTGATATAGGACTGGTTGCTATATTAATTTACCAGCTATATAAATTAGTAAGAGGTACAGTAGCAATTAATATATTTATTGGTTTAGCTGCAATTTATTTAATATGGAAATTAGTAGATGCCTTTCATTTTCAGTTATTAACAGAGATATTAGGTCAATTTATTGGAGTTGGAGTAATTATATTAGCAATTGTTTTTCAACAGGAATTAAGAAAATTCCTCATGATGATTGGAAAAGGAAAAGTAATAAAGAATAAAGGAATTTTTAAATTCAATTTTAGTGTTGAACATCAAAACAAGCTAAATTCACATGCAATAGCAAGAGCCTGCAACAATATGGCTAAAACAAAAACAGGTGCTATTATAGTTATTACACAAATGGATGACCTAGCTGTATTTACCGAAAGTGGTGTAGAAATGAATGCTGAAATTTCTGCTCCAATAATTGAAAGTATATTTTACAAAAACAGCCCGCTTCATGATGGTGCTGTTATTATAAGAGCTAATAAAATTATAAGTGCAAGATGCGTCCTTCCAATTACAAATAGTGATGAATTTCCAGATCATTTAGGAATGCGACATAGAGCAGCTGTAGGTATTACGGAAGAATCTGATTCAATTGCAATTATAGTATCAGAAGAAACCGGTGGAATATCTTATGTGACGAATGGAGAGCTTTTCAATAAAAGAACTGCTGACCAATTAGAACAATTTCTAAATAGAATTTTCACTCAAAAACAATAAATTTCTTAGAGAATGTATAATCTAAATACATGAATTTAATAATATAAGTTCCTACGCTCTTTGGTTTTATGTCTTCCCAAAAGAAAGGAGCAAAAAAACTACCTTTAGAAATAATTTTCCCATCAATAGAATAAACAACATATTCTACTTTTGTTTCTATATTAGAAGTAAAATTAAAAAACCCTCCTATTTGCTCAAAACTTATTTCACTAGAAAGTGACTTAAGAGCATTATAATAATCAGGAATTCCATAGCCAAACTGATTATCAGGGCTGAAATATTTGTCAGATGATTTATAAATTGCATCCTTAATCTCCATCGCCTTTTTATGAGGATTTGCTGCCCATAAACATGCTACCATTCCAGCTGTAATAGGAGAAGAAAATGAAGTACCATTAACAGTGCTAGATTCATTATTAGAATTTACCACTATTGTATTCTTTCCTTGAGCAACTATGTTAGGCTTTATTGAACCTTCAGCATTTGGACCGTTTGAACTAAATGAAGCCAAATTTTTACTCTCATCAACAGCACCAACTGTTAACACATCTAAATGATCCGCAGGAGCGCCAATATAATGCCAATTATTATTACCGGAATTACCTGCTGAATTAACCACAATAATACCTTTGCTACAAGCAATACCTGCGCCTATACTTACTGGCGCTGTATTTCCATCCATATCAGCATAAGTATGATTTTGATTTTCATTATCAAAAACAGTATACCCTAATGATGAATTAATAATATCAGCACCTACACTATCGGCAAACTCAGCCGCACATACCCACATATATTCTTCTATTAGATTTTCAGAAAAAACATCTTCACTTCTAAGAAGAAGATACTCTGCTTCAGGTGCTGTACCAATAATCATTCCACTTTCCTTTGCTCCCATGGTGCTAAGTACCATCGTACCATGAATATGGTCATCATATACATTTGTACTCCCATCAACAAAATCATAAGTAGCAATTATTTGATCTCTTAAATCATTAAAAACATCAAGTTCATTTACTTTATAAAAACCAGCATCAATAACTGCAATAGTTATTCCCCTTCCTACATAACCTTTTGCATGCATTTTATCTCCACCTAACATTTTAAGTTGATTGTGTGCAGCATGATAATCAGCTCTATTATAATTTGATTGCCACTTCTTATCAACTTTTTTTGAATTTTGCCAACTACCAAAATTTATAATAGTATCAATAAATTGATGATTTAAAGTTTGAATAATGAGACTATCAAAAGTGCTAACTACTACCCCATTCAACCACTTTGATTTGTTTTCAATTTTTAACCCTACTGAAGTTAAAACATCAACATAATGTTTGTTCACGGGTAAATCAGTACTATCTATTGGTATAGAAAACTTTAACCTTTTATTAATTGTTTTTTCTGACAAATACTCTTGAGGGAAATATATACTAAAAGGTGTATTTGATTTGTCAGTAAATGAAATAAAATATCGAAAAGCCCCATCTTTAGCAAAAATAAAAGATGGCAATAAAAAAATAAACAAAACTATCTTCATGCCAGCAACATTCTTTACATTCTTTTTGGAACACCAACCCCTAACAATCTCATTGCTGTTTTTATTACTTCCCCTACTTTTAATGATAAGGCTAACCTAAAACATATTAAATCAGTTGTTTTAGCCGTCAATATTGATGTACTTTGATAGTATTTATTAAAACTCTTTACTAAATCATAAGTATAATTTGCTATCAATGCTGGGCTATAAGTAGCTGCAGCTTCTTGTATCGTACTTGGGAATCTAGTTAATTGTTTAATAATTTCTTTCTCCTTATCCGACATCTTAATTGCATCTGGAACAATTATATCAATAGTACACTTTCTTTTTAATGATTGTATTCTAGCATAGGTATATTGAATAAAAGGCCCTGTATTTCCATTAAAATCTACTGATTCTTCAGGATTAAAAAGAATTCGTTTCTTCGGATCAATTTTTAACATAAAATATTTTAGAGCTCCTAAACCAACAGTTTCATAAAGTTCATTTGACTCTTCATGATTCATACCATCTAACTTGCCTAAATCCTTAGCAATATTCTTAGCTGTACTTACCATTTCTTGCATCAAATCATCAGCATCAACCACAGTTCCTTCACGAGATTTCATTCTTCCACTAGGTAAATCAACCATTCCGTAAGATAAATGATGACAATCTTTTGCCCAGCTATATCCCAATTTCTCTAATATCAAAAACAAAACCTTAAAATGATAATCTTGTTCATTTCCTACAGTGTAAGTCATATTAGAAAAAGCAAAATCTTTATGCCTTTGTATTGCAGTACCAATATCTTGCGTCATATATACTGCTGTGCCATCCGATCGCAAAATTATCTTCTCATCTAACCCGTCTTCTGATAAATCAATCCATACTGAACCATCATCTTTTTTAAAGAACACTCCCTTTTTAAGTCCAATATCCACGACTTCTTTGCCTAAAAGATAAGTGTCACTTTCATAATAATTCTTATCAAAATCAACTCCTAATCTTTTATAAGTTGAAGCAAAACCATCATATACCCAATCATTCATCATCTTCCAAAGCAGTATTACATCTGGTTCTTTTGCTTCCCAACTTTTTAGCATATCTTTAGCTTTTATAAAAATTGGAGCCTTTTTTTCTGCTTGATCTTGATCTAAACCATTAGCAATTAGACTATCAATCTCTTTTTTATACTGTTTATTAAAATCTACATAGTATTTACCAACAAAATGATCTCCTTTCAGAGCTAAACTTTCTGGAGTTTCATTATTAGAAGAAGCTTGCCAAGCTACCATTGACTTGCATATATGAATTCCTCTATCATTAATAATCTGAACTTTCCTTACATTTTTACCACTTGCCTTTATCAACTCAGCAACAGAATAGCCTAAAATAATATTTCTAAGATGACCTAAATGTAATGGTTTATTAGTATTTGGAGATGAATATTCTACTAAGTAAGTAGGTGCTTTTTCATCTGGATTCATAACACCATAATTAGTAGTGTTGTATGCTTCTAAAAATTGGCTAAACCAAAACGACTTTGAAATCTCTAAGTTCAAAAATCCTTTTATCACATTAAAACCTGATACCTCATCTACTTTCTCTTTTAAATAGTTTCCAATCTCTGTAGCTGTTTTTTCTGGCCCTTTTTTTGATGCTCTTAAAAAGGGAAAAACAACTAATGTAATATCTCCCTCAAAGTCTTTTCGTGTTTTCTGAAATTGAACATCTTGATCTTTTGCACTGTATAGTTCCAGTAGTGCTTTTACTATTGCTGGTGATAAAATATCTGTTATCATTGTTTTTTAGGTAAAAATATTTCTGCCATCATACATCTTGCGCTTCCTCCACCACAAGCCTCAATTGTATCTAAAGAACTATATATAATAGAACAGTGTTTTTTAATGCTTCTAATTTGACTATCATTTAAACTACTATAAGCTGACTTTGACATCACAAGATAAGGATTATCTCCAATTAATTGCAACATATTACCTGCAAATCTATTTTTTTGTTCTTCTGATATCTCAATTATTTCTTTACCTGACTCAACTATATTATCAATCACATTTTCTTTTTCTATTTCATTATCTATAGAATCTAAACAAATTACTACAAACTTATCTGCCACACACATCATCACATTAGTATGATAAATAGCTATTCGCTCTCCATCAATATCTTGGTTTGCAGTAAAAAAAACAGGGCGATATCCGTATTCTTCACAGAATTGCATAACAGCCACCTCATCAGTTCTTATTGATATACCGGCATAACAGATCTTATTAGCTCTATCAAGTACCATACTTCCTGTTCCTTCCAAGTACTTACCATGCTCTTCAAAATCAGTGAAATCTTTAATTGCTTTTATCTCAAAACCATAATCATTTACTAAAGAATCTAAGATATCTTCTCTTCTTTCATCTCTTCTGTTCTCAGCACACATAGGAAATAATCCAACTGTGCCATCGCTATGAAATGACACCCAATTATTTGGAAAAATAGAGTCTGGGGTATCAAAATCTTTTGTGTCTTCAATCACGACTACATTTACTCCATAATCTCTCAATTTTACAACAAAATTATTAAATTCTTCTAATGCATTTTGCTGTACTTCAGCAGGAGTTAAATTAGCTAAAAATTTCTGATAATAATTATTTACAGCAGTCTGTTCATTATACCTAAAACCGACTGGCCTTATCATCATTATGTGATTTGTGATCTGTTCCATTACAAATACTATTCTCTTAATAATGGCATTGTCGAACATCTTAATAAGCCACCCATTTTTGCTATTTCCGAATACGAAATTTCTTCTACAACAAAACCTCTTTCCCTTAAATTTTTATTTAATCTTTTAAATCCTTTCTCGGATATTATAACATTTTCAGAGACAGAAAAAATATTAGAATTCATATTATACATTTCCTCATTATCTATTTCAATAATATTTTCTGAGCCAAAATAACTAACTAAAAAATCTACATCTTTAGCATGCTTAAAACCATCCTTATATATTATTGCCATATTATTACCTACTGGCTGAAAACAACAATCTAAATGTAATGCATTCTTTTTTGGATTCTCGTCAGATTTATTCAATTCAAAACCTCTCACCTTCTTGTTAGTGAAGGTGTCTTTTAAGAATTCTATACCAGCTCGATTTGTTCTTCCAACGGTATATTTATCAAAATCTTTATCATCAGAATATCCTACAAAAATATAGTCATTACAAGGCATTACATCACCGCCTTCGACACTAGCATCAGAAGGCATCTTTATTTTATGATTACTATCAATTTGACTCAATATATCAGTTACTCCCTCTATTTCTCTTTTTCTATCTTGAATAATATTAGGTATAATTATGATATCATCAATCACAAAAAGTATATCTCTAGAAAAAATCTGATTTAGATTATGTATGTTTTTTGGTCTTAAAACTTTTACATCATACTTGCACAATACGCTTATTAGCATTTCCATTTCTTGCACACAAGCAGCATTTGTTGGGTAAGTGCCAGCAATCACATTCTGTCTGGATTTAGGATCATAACAATCTTCAATATCTGGTATTCCACCGAAATCATCAGCAATACCTACCAAAACAGTCTTTAATTTATTTACTTCATTAACTATCTTTACTTTTATCATAACTGAATGCAAATCTAATGTTTTAAACTATATCTTAATCATAGTTTCTTTTTAACATTTATTAACAATAATATGCTAAAATATATATTGTTCCTTTCTAAAAAAAAGTTAATTCATTCGTATTTTTGAAGGCGATATGGCAAAAACTAAATTAAAAATCAAAGACTCAAATAACGTTTATATTAGAAAAATAAAAGCACCTTTCCAAAACTCTAATAATCAAAAAATATTTGGAACAATTATTTCATTATTCTCCGTTCTTATGATTATTTCATTTATCTCTTATCTATTGGAATGGAAAGCAGATGACAGTATCTTATCAAAAGAAGGTTATACAATTTTTAATAATGAGACAAATAATCAAATAGGAGGTTTAGGAGCTCAGATTTCTTATACATTAATTAAGTTATGGTTTGGTATTTCTGCATTCTTTATACCTCTAATTAGTTTAAGTGTTGGCCTAAAAATATTAGGAATTAAAAAATTAAAATTAAGTAACATTGCTTTTAATAGTATTCTTGGATTAATCATTCTACCTATATTTATTCATCATTTTTTTAACGGAATGATAACAGCTGGTGGTCTAGGTATATTTGTTGATGAATTACTTGTTCAAGCCATTGGTAATATAGGAACATCATTAGTATTAATTACAGCTACCCTTCTATATATAGTCCTATTTTTTGATATAAATGCTAAAAAAATTAAAAATCTGATTAAAAAAGTTAAACCTATATATAATACTAGAAACAATAACAATGAGATTAAATCAACAACAGAATCTTATAATATCGAAACAGAACAACCTATTAAAGAACAAGTAATAGAACAGGAGATTATTACTGATGACGATAAGACTATAATACCATCTACGCAAGTTACACAAATCACAACTCCATCTACTAATACCGATATAAAAGAAAATGAATTAGGCCTTGAAGTAAATACTACAAAGAATGAAGAAAAACTAAGTAAGTCAGAGATTAAAAAGAAATTGGAAGAACTTGGAGATTTTGACCCCACCCTTGAGCTGTCAAAATATAAAATGCCAGGCATGGATTTACTAAATGATTATGGGGGAGGAAAAATTGAAATTGATAAAGATGATCTAGAAAATAATAAAAATAAGATTGTGGAAACTCTAGGCCATTATAAAATAGATATTGCTTCAATATCTGCTACAGTAGGACCCACCATCACACTATATGAAATTGTTCCTGAGGCTGGAGTTAGGATTTCTAAAATCAAAAACCTTGAAGATGATATTGCTCTAAGTCTAGCTGCTGAAGGAATTCGAATTATCGCACCTATTCCTGGAAAAGGGACTATTGGAATTGAAGTTCCTAACTCTAATAAAAATACTGTTTCAATGTTAGAAGTATTACAATCTGAAAAATTCCAGAACAGTGACATGGACTTACCTATTGCTTTTGGTAAAACTATATCAAATGAAACCTTTGTTGTTGACTTAGCAAAAATGCCTCACCTTCTAATGGCTGGAGCAACTGGACAAGGAAAATCAGTAGGTTTAAATGCAGTATTAACCTCACTACTATATAAGAAGCATCCATCACAGGTAAAGTTTGTACTTGTTGACCCTAAAAAAGTAGAACTTACTTTATTTAATAAAATTGAGCGTCATTATTTAGCAAAATTACCAGATGAAGAAGACGCAATAATTACTGACACAAAAAAGGTTGTCAACACTATTAATTCATTATGCATTGAAATGGATGAACGGTATGAATTATGTAAAAATGCACACTGTAGAAACATAAAAGAATATAATAAAAAATTTATTGAACGAAAACTCAATCCTAATGATGGACACAGATTTCTACCATATATTGTACTAGTAATTGATGAATTTGCTGATCTAATCATGACCGCCGGAAAAGAGATAGAGACACCTATTGCACGTCTTGCTCAACTAGCACGAGCTATTGGCATCCATCTAATTATTGCAACACAGAGACCTTCTGTTAATGTAATTACGGGCTTAATAAAAGCAAATTTTCCTGCTAGAGTAGCATTTAGAGTAACTTCATCTACAGATAGTAGAACAATCATGGATTCTAAAGGAGCAGAACAACTTATTGGCATGGGAGACATGCTTATCTCCACAGGAAGTGATCTTATACGATTACAATGTGCATTTATTGACACTCCAGAAGTTGAAAGAATTTGTGAGTTTATTGGCTCTCAAAGAGCATACCCTCAAGCACATATATTACCTGAATATATTGGAGAATCTGATACAATAAATCCAAGTACTGATCTTGATGATAAAGATGCTTTATTTGACGAAGCAGCTTTAGTAGTTGTAAAACATCAATCTGGCTCTACTTCTTTAATACAAAGAAAACTAAGATTAGGATATAATCGAGCTGGAAGAATTATTGATCAATTAGAAGCTGCTGGAGTTGTAGGCCCATTTGAAGGAAGTAAAGCAAGACAAGTACTTGTTAAGGACGAACAATCACTAGATGAATTATTACAAAAATTAAATAACAATGAATAGATTAATTGCAATAAGTTTAATGATTATTAGCTCATCACTATTTGCTCAAGATAATGTGGCTAAAAAAATACTTGATCAATTAAAGGTTAAAACTGAGTCATATAAAAATATAACTGTGGAATTTGACTTTATATTTGAAAATATAAGTCAGAAGATAAAAGACACACAGAAAGGGTTTATCATTATTGAGGGTGATAATTTTAAATTAGAAATGGAGGGACAGATTATAATAAACAATGGTGAAACTCAATGGGTGTATTTAAAAGACATGAATGAAGTTCAAATTATGGAGCACGATCCTGAGGATGAAATGATGAGCCCAAACAAACTTTTCATGATTTATGAAGCAGGATATAAATACTCCTATATTGGAACAGAAACTAAGGATAATAGAACATTAGATCTCATTGACCTATTTCCAGAAGAAAGTGGTTCTTTTATAAAAATATCATTGAAAATAGATACTGAAAAAGGGAAATTAGATAATATTAAAATATTTGATAAAAATGGAGGAACTTATTCATATAAGACCAATACATTTATAACTAATTCAAGTGAATTAGCTCCTTTTAACTTTAATTTATCTGACCATCCAAGTGTTGAAATAATTGATTTAAGATAATTACTTTATTAAAGTAACAATACCATTCTCTTTCCTTAACTCCCCTAGTTCATCAGTAATAACAAGAAACCAATTATAAAGACCAGTTGGGGCATTTAACCCATCCCAGAAATCATTAATTTCATCAGTCTGAAATATTATCTCCCCCCATCTATTATATATATAAAAATCATACGCTTTATATTTACTCATTCTTAATCCAGTAGGACCAAAAGTATCGTTATTACCATCACCATTTGGAGAAAATGCAGTAGGCATATGTAAAACAAAATCATAATACATTATAACTTGCTTAGTTATAGAATCAATACATTGATTAGTATCAGTTACTGTTAACATAATATTATATATACCTGGATCTTTAAAAATATGTGTTGGACTCTCAATATTTGAAAATGTTGAGTCACCAAAATCCCATAATGTATAGATTGAATTTACAGAAAGATTTGAAAAGTTAATTTCTGGCTCTAATGTTGAGATAGTATATGGATTATAACTAAAATTTGCTATAGGATTTTTAAAGATAGTTATTGTTTTACTTAATGAGTCTAAACAACCAAGATCTGACAATACAACCAATTTAACACTATAATCTCCATGATGCTGATATACATGATCTATAGTGTCTCCTAAATAAGAATTTTCATCACCTAGATACCAGATTCTATCTGATATAAATCCTGAAGAAATAGACGATAAATCAGTAAATACTACAAATGATTTCTCACAAATTCCATTAATAGCAAAGTCAACATTAATTCTAGGATTTTGCTGAGTAAAGATTGATGGACTTACACCAATACAACCATTAGTATCTGTTACTTCTATATAAAACTCGCCAGTTGTATCTACAAAAATTGATTGTGTCACCTCTCCAGTACTCCATATATTTGATGTATATAATGAATCTACTTGCAAACGAACACTATCTCCTTCACAAAAAGAAATAGAGCCGTAGCTAAGTATATTAGGTTTAGGTGATGCAAGAACTTCAACTAAAACACTATCATACCCACTGCAACCATTTACATCAATCTCTTCAACTAACAACTGAAACAGACCAGGATTGTTAAGATCTACGGAAATCTGTTCAGTTCCATTTCCAGAAATTATTGCTGCAATTGTAGTATCTTGTAACTTCCAATTATAAATTGATCCAACTGTAAAAGAAACACCAAAATTATGATTATTACCTACACATAAACGAACATAATTCTGTGCTTTCAATTTAATTATAAATACACAAACTAATAATATAACTATACTTAGTCTCTTCATTGCTAATTATGCCAGATTGGACCTGGTTGTGGAAGAGCATTAATCTGAAGATTTAATTGTAAAGAAGGACTAAAACAAGTACCGAGCTGATCAACTACCCAATAAGAAGTGGTAGTATTAGAAGTAGGATTTCCTACTATAGATGATGGAGGAGTAAACGTTGGTCCAGAACCTATCTGATTTGTCAATAAAATATCATCATACCAAGTAAGATTATTACCAGTTGGAGTAAGTACTGGATTAGCATCTCCATAACAAATCTCAGTAGGATTTGTAGTGACAGTTGGAGGACTTGGTAATGATAAGATCTCAAATGTAAAAGCTAATGAAGCACTTTCACAACTAGTAAAAGAATTAATTTCTGTAATCCAGAATGTATATAAACCTACAGCTGATTGAGATGGAATATATGAACTAGACTGAGAAAGAGGTACGGATAAAGGATTTGTTGGATCAGAATCATACCAATTAAAATTACTAGTACCTATACTTCCGGACCCTTGATTAGCTGTAAAAATTGGATTAGTGTCACCAACACAAATAGAAGGAGAAGGAGTAGAAGAAACAAGTGGAATTAATGGTAATTCATTTATTGTAAGAACACCTAGTGTAGGAATACTAGTACATGTAGTTGTTAGATCAGTCTCAGTTACCCAATAATTATAAGTTCCTGAAGTAGTATTTATTGGAGTAAAAAGAGTGCCATTTCCCACAGCAATAGCGCTAGAATTTATTACTGGATCAATATCATACCAATTAAATGTACCAGATGTACTGCCTGTATTTACTATAAAATCAGAAGGAATTTCTCCCTCACATATTGTTATCTGCGATGGACTAATCAAAGGAGATGCTGGTGATGGATTAATTGTAAATGTCACCAAATTCTGAAGACTTGCACACGATCCAACAACTTCCTCAACATAATATGAGTATGTATTGGGAGTAACATCTGATGGAGTATAGCTAGAAATATTAGTAGATAACTGATTACCTAATGCATCATACCAGTTAAAATTGTTCGTAGAGCCTGAAGCTGTAAAGGAAGGATTAGCATCACCAAAACAAACCTCATATGGAAGACCTACTAATGTAGGAAGATTTGGCAATGGTGTCACAATTACATCAACCTGAGTTGAGAGGCCTTCACAACCATTATTACTCTCCTCTGTTACCCAATAAGAATAAGTCCCATCAATCGGATAAGCTACTGGATCTGTATAAGTAGCTGAATTTGAAACAAGTAAATTAGTTAACCCGGCATCAGCATACCAATTAAATACTCCGCTACCAGTACTACCGCCGGTTGTTACTGTTATTAATGGGTTAGGGTCATTTAAACAAATTGAATTAGGACTTATTACTGATGGAGAATTAGCATTATTCTCAACAGTAATAGTTAAATCTACAGGACTACTATTACATGATGATGCTATATCTGTTTCTATAATAGACAACACATATACTCCAGGAGTTGTCCAATCAATATAAATCAACCAATCATTAGCTGAAGGTATAATGTCAGCTACACCAGGTAAAGGCGCTAAAGATGTTGATTGATCAATAATAGACCAACTATAAGATGATGTGGAATTAGGAATTATCTCATAGGGTTCATTTAACGTATTTACACAAACGGTTTGTGTAATAACATCTGTTGTTGTAACAGTCTGAGCTATTAAGTAACTGTTCGTAAAAAATATTGCACAAATTGCAAATACTTTTATATTTCTTGTTTTTGTTTTCATAACCTTAACATTTTTAATTGATATCTCTTATTTATTACTAATTAATCTAATTATGCCATATTGATAAACTATCGAACGTTACGATAGGAATAGTAATTGTTGGTGACCAACTACTAGAATTACAACCGTTATACTCTTTTACTTTTACTCTAAAATCCGTAGATTGAGTAATATTATTATAATTAACTGGACTACTATTCCCCCAACCATTACCTCCAATAATATCTGTCCATCCACTCCAGTTTCCAGTAAGATTGTATTGAAACCTATAGTTACTTACAGGTATAGAGGCACTTGTACTGAGTGTTATATCATCTCCTAAACAAGCTGGATTAGGAATTGCATTCAATAAAACTGAAGGGTTAGGATTTACAGTGATCTCAGCACAGAATGAGGTGTCAGAATTACAACCAGTAATTTGTGGTATCGTAACTACACAGAAATAATATTGAGTACCCACTATAGTTGTTTGAGGCGAATATGTATCTGTATTATTTCCTGCACCTGTTGCAGGAGACGCACTATTAATATCGCACATTGAACTCTGATACCACTGATAAACAGGAGTAATCACATTGCTAGCAACATTAACAAAGAAAGTATCTTCTATATTTATTGTTAGACTAGAACCAATACACACAGCAGAATCTTTTGGTTCTAATATTATTTCTGGATATGAAACAACCTCTAATGTAACTATACTAGAAGTATCGATACAACCAAAGCTGCTAGTTACTACGCTGTAATAATAGGTAAGACCTATACTGTCAGTTGGAGGAATCAAGAAAGAATCATTTTGATTTGGCATAATTACTGCTTGTGGAGCTTGGCTTGCTGTAGAATAACTCCACCATTCATATTGATATGAACCTAAAGGACCAGATGAAATCAAAAATATTGTATCAGGATTTGTATTTTGACATACTGTTTGTAAGGCTGGGGTAGTAGATGTATTTAATATTCCACCTCCAGACACTACAATAGTATCATTTGCTGTACAACCATTTGCATCAGTTACAATTACAGAATATGTTCCTGCAATTAAATCAGTAGCCATTGAGTTTGTTTGACCATCTGACCACAAATAAGAAACAGGAGTAGAGACTGACCCAACAACAACAATGGTATAATCTTCGGTCTCTCCAAAATAAGCAACCTGATCATCACAAGCTTGAGCACTATTTGTAGATTGACTAACAGTACTCTGAGCGACAATTCTCATTCTACTTTGACCTGGTATTGCTCCAATAGGAACATTAAATGTTATTACATGTGATGATGGACTTTGAGTTGGATTAATTTGACCAATTAATTCACCCAGATCATCAAAATCTCCATCTATATTCCAATCTACAAATATATTTGCTATATCAATCCATGCAGTCCCCTGGCTACTACATGTTCCAAGATCAATAGTTACAGAATAAGCACCTCCTGGAGAAAGATCTGAAGATAAGTAAGTATAATCAGTATAAGAATTACATATACCAGAAGTATTATTTATAATTGATGTATTGTCACCATTTAATATAACACTCTCAATAATAGTATAATTATCAAACTGCGGAGAACTCGTACAATATGTCGATAAAGCTGAAGCTCCAACTCCAGTAATCATAACATCAGCTGATCCTGGCTGATTACAATTCTGATCAATAACTGAAGTCTGAAGGTTCATAGGTGCAAATTGACTAACACCAATTACCTCATTACCACATGAAACTCCATCAGCACTTATTGAATATGTATGTGTTCCTCCACATTGATTCTGAATTGTCACTGGTAAAACAGGAAGAAAAAAAGAATCAAAATACATTGAATAATTAACTCCAGTTATAGCAATTTCCATATCAGCACTAATACTTACATTACAAATATCAGGACAAGCCTGATCTGGATAAAATTGAAAATGAGGAGAAGCCTCAATAATCTCAAAAGTGTCTGAATAAACCAATGAAGGACATGAATTATTAAAAGGATCTGTAGCAGTAATCACATAAAAACCAGCATCTAAATTATTAACGGATGTAACTCCTGTTCCAAAATTAGAATTTTGCTGACCTGTTGTTATATTAGTCCACCAATAGTTTGTAAAATTAGACTGTAAAATACTAGCACTCCCAACCGGTCCTCCTCCAGGGCAAACAACATGCTGAATAGTAGAATTATTAATTAAAACATCACACTGTCCTTTTAATGTGAAATTAAAAAGTACACAAATAGAAAATAATATGTAATTTATTTTTTGCAAAACAGGTTTTGCAAAATAATAAATTTTTAGCTAATATTAATTTACAGGAATTAAGTCGTAATCTGAATAATGATAAAGAGGCATATGCGAATTCTCATAATATCCTCCTTTAATTCTTTTAAAATCATATACCTTAGATTTTCCACAGAAATGCATAACAATATTATAACCTGTAATCATATATTTCCGCTGACTTGTATAGTATTCCTTCTCAAATAAATTCAAAAAAGCTTTATAAAACTCATCAGACTCATTAAAAGCTAATGAGTTAGGAATATGAACATCGAGCTCCATGAGATTAGTAATATCAAGATTGTCATATAATTTAATTGATTCAAATGTGAATATAGTTGAACTAGAATCAATACTCCCAATTGATCCTAAAATCTTACTAATAAATGCTTTATTTTTTGAGAATAAAAGTACATTCTGTCTTTCAACAAAATACTTTCTTATTGAATCAACTTTAGTATTTGATATTTGAAAACACTCTACAATTTTATTTTCTTTGTTAAACTTATGCTTAATATATTTAGAAAGACCATTGTGCTGCTTATCATGAAGTATAATAATTCTCTCCCTTGTTTTATTTCTAATCAAATAATCAGTTAGTTTCTCTGCTTGCATTTTATTTGAAGGAGAAACTTGATAAACTGAGGGGTGTTTTTTGATTCCTTTATTATTTCTAGATAATGGAGAAATTAAAAATTTGTCTTTATCGCCTCCATACTTCTTACATAAGATTTGGAAAGATCTAGAGTATAATGGACCAATAATAATATTCATGTCATCTAACTTATTTGATTGAAGGATTTTTCTGACTTCCAAAGTATCATTATTTGTATCAAAAGCATGTAAAATTATCTTCTTTCCAGCTCTCCTTAGTGAATCACATGCTAGATCTAAACCAACATGAAAGGAAAGTGCAGCTTCAGATTTCTTATAATAAATATTAGGAATCTCTAAAGGGTCATCATAATCATAAAACATTGTATCATTCTTCAATAAATAATATGGCATTAAAACAGCGATATTTATAACAGATGTATCTAGATTACGATTCTCATGATAAAGCAAAGAACTTACAGCTACAGGAGATTTAGTTGCCTTATTTATATTAATAGGAATATATAATAGTTGATTATAATAAAGCCTCTTTTCTAACTCATTAGCTTCCTTAATATCAGAAGTTTTTACATTGTGCAGTTTTGCTATCTTCTTAAGTGACTCTCCTCCTTTAACAAAATGCTCAACAAATTTGTTTCCAGCAAAATATACAGTATCATAATGATTTTGAGCACTCAAATTAATAGTAAAAAGAACTAAGACTAAAAAAACTATTTTCCTTATTACTCCCATTCTATTGTTGCTGGTGGTTTTGATGAAATGTCATAAACCACTCGATTAATTCCTTTTACTTTATTAATAATATCATTAGAAACCTTAGCTAAAAAATCATAAGGCAAATGAACCCAATCTGCTGTCATACCATCAGTAGATTCAACAGCTCTCAGTGCAACAGCATTTTCATAAGTACGCTCATCTCCCATTACACCAACTGATTGTATAGGTAAAAAAATTGCACCAGCTTGCCAGACAGTATTATATAAACCTGATGACTTTAATGATGATATAAATATATGATCTACTTCCTGTAAAATACTTACTTTATCTTTAGTAATTTCACCTAAAATCCGAATAGCTAGGCCAGGACCTGGAAAAGGATGTCTTTCTAGAAGTGCTTTATCTATACCCATTGAGCTACCAATTTTTCTAACTTCATCCTTAAACAAAGTATTTAGTGGCTCAACAATTTTCAGTTTCATATATTCAGGTAAACCTCCAACATTATGGTGTGATTTAATAGTTTGAGAAGGACCACCAGTTGCAGAAACTGACTCAATAACATCAGGATAAATAGTACCCTGAGCTAACCATTTAACATTTTCAATCTTTTGTGCTTGATCATCAAAAACATCAATAAAAGTTGAGCCAATTGCTTTACGTTTCTTCTCAGGGTCAGAAATACCTGATAAAGCATCGTAAAAAAGATTTTTTGAATCTATTCCTTTTATATTTAAGCCCATATCTTTATATTGTTCAAGAACACTCTCAAACTCATTTTTTCTAAGTAATCCATTATCTACAAAGATGCAATATAAATTCTCTCCAATCGCTTTATTTAATAATACTGCAGCAACTGTTGAATCCACCCCTCCAGAAATTCCTAAAACAACTTTTTCATTTCCTAATTTCTGTTTTAAATCACTTACTGTTTCTTCAACAAAAACAGCTGAAGTCCAATCTTGAGAGAAGCTACAAATATCTACTAAAAAATTTCTTAAAATAGTCTTACCATCTTTTGAATGATATACCTCAGGATGAAATTGAATCCCATATGTTTTTTCATTAGAGACACAATATGAAGCAATATTTACATCATGTGTTGATGCAATAATTTTATAATTATTAGGTAAAGAGGCTATAGTATCTCCATGACTCATCCAAACCTGAGAGTTTAAAGAAACATCTTTAAATAAATCTGAAGACATATCAATATATGATAAATTTGCTCTTCCATATTCTCGAGTATCTGATGCTAAGACTTCTCCTCCAAATTTATGTGCAAGATGCTGAGCTCCATAGCAAATACCAAGCAATGGCAACCTCCCTTTTATATCAGAAAGATCAGGAACTGGGGCATTCTTTTCCCTGACTGAATGAGGAGAACCAGATAAAATAACAGCCTTCCAACTTGCATCAATTTTGGGCATTTTATTGTAAGGGTGTATCTCTGAATATATATTTAACTCCCTTACACGCCTAGCGATAAGCTGAGTATATTGCGACCCAAAATCTAGAATAAGAACTTTTTCGTGTTGCATTAAAGATAGTTTTAAAAAAACAAAACTACAAAATTAGGACTCAGTGGGTCAAAATTACTTTTTATTATTTCAAGAAAGTTTTCCCCATCTTTTAAATAAAAAGGGATAAAATTATCATGTCGCTCTTGGAGCTTATTATTAGGAAATAATTGAGCCTTAATTTTTGCAATCTGATTTAAAGAGATCTTATATTTCTTCTTTTCTTCTCTAATTAATTTCTGTTGCAAATCACTTAAATTATTTATATGCTTTCTTAATTGTGATGAAATACTATTCTTTAATCCAATATCAGACGCTTTATCTGAAATTCTATTGTATAAATTTTCCAAATCTATTTTTTCAGACTCTAAAGAAATTTCAGCTTTAGAAGATAATAAAACATACTTTTTCTTTAACTTATCCTCGGATAAAAACAAATCTTCTATTTTAAATCCAAAATTTTCAAACCTTATTTTTTGATTTTTATTAATTAATAATGCTGAATTCCTTAAAATAAGAATAGGAAAAGGTATATTCTCCTGTTTAAAAGTAGTTTTTAATTGCATCCAATAGGCTATTTCAGAACCTCCACCTACATAAGCAATATTAGGCAAAATAGATTCCTGATAAAAAGGCCTTAGCAGTACATTAGGGCTAAAACTCTTAGGGTCTTCTTTAATCTCTTTTGCTGTCACCTCTCTTTTAATCAACTCTCTTTTACCAGCTGATAGCTTAAAAAAATTAACCTCCCTAACCAAGGCCTGAGGTTTAGAATCTTTGGCTAATGATTCACTACACTTTTTAATACTATTAAAGAATTTATTTTCCAAAATATCCCTCTTCATAATTGGAATAAATTGCTCTTTTAATTTTTTATTATCCGCATCAATAATTACAAGGCCATACTTACCAAAAAGCTCATTTAATAAATAGCGGGTAGCTTCTGATAAATTATTATTCTTAAGATATGCATTCTCAAAAAGTAAAATTAGTTTCTTAGCATTAAGCGATTCCCCTAAAAGCCCTTTCAATTCTTCTATAAGAATTTCTATTGCGTGCAAATTCATTCGCCCAACAGCACCATTCTGTGTACTCTTCCATTCTAGTCTTTTTCCAAATAAATTAATATGATTAATCTCTTTAAAATCATGATCCTCACTAGCCATCCAGAAGACAGGAATAAAATTATTCGTAGGATACTTTTCTTTTAATTGCTCTGCAAGATTAATAGCTGATATAATCTTATATATTACATATAAAGGCCCTGTAAACAAACAAAGTTGGTGACCAGTTGTTACCGTAAAAGTATCTTTTGATTCCAAAAGACTAATATTATTCTTAGAACTATCTGAAAGATTAAGGTTAGAATTTTGCTCTTTTAAAATTTCAACTAAAATTTCTCTATTGATAATATGACGCTTCTTCTCAATAATTTGCTTTTCAAAATTATCTAAGCTTGGAAAATGATTCACAAATGGGTTTAATTTCTTATCTTGATTCAAATAATTAATAAGCAGTTCAGAAAAGCTATTAGTGTCTTTATATGCAATATTATACACTTCCAAATTACTTCTTCATTATAAATCCTCCTGCTATAAGATCATCTCCTTCATAGATTGCTGCAGATTGTCCAGGGGCAATACCCTCTACCTTATTATGAAAAAGTACTCTTAGTATATCGCCCTTATTTGTAATAGTTGCCATCTCTCCTTTATGTTTATATCTTACTTTTACAAGAACTTCCATACCATCCTTAACCATTGAGTACTTTACATAATTTATATCTCTAATAAACATTTCTTGCTTTTGTAAATCTTCTTTATTACCAACTACAACAGTATTATCCTCAGGGTTAATGCCAATAACATATGTAGGTTTAGAACCTAAAGAAACACCTATTTTTCGTTGTCCAATGGTAAAGAAAGGATATCCATCATGCGTCCCAACAACTTTCCCATTAGTTGTAATAAACTTCCCTCCTTCTACTTTCTCTTTCAATCCATTTACCTTCTTTTTTAAAAATTTTCTATAATTATTATCAGGTATAAAACAAATTTCATAACTCTCACTCTTTTCAGCCAAAGAAGTATAACCTCTATCAATTGCCATTTGCTTAATATCTTTCTTATGATACTTTCCCATTGGAAAAATAGTTCTTTTTAAACATTCCTGAGTAACTCCCCAAAGTACGTACGACTGATCCTTACTTTCATCTAAACCTTTTGATACTACATACCTACCATTATACTTTCGTATTTGGGCATAATGACCAGTGGCAATAAATTCACAGCCCAACATATCTGCTCTTTTTAATAATGCTTCCCATTTAATATATGTATTACAGAGCACACAAGGATTTGGCGTCCTTCCTGCCATATACTCATCTATAAAGTTATCAATAATATGACCCTTAAATTCATCTCTAATATCAAGTATAGTATGAGGGAACCCACAATCAACTGCAAGTTCTCTTGCATCATTCATTGAATCTAAACTACAGCAGCCTGTTTCTTTCTTATCTCCACTTGAGCTTTCATAATCCCAAGTCTTCATTGTTAAGCCAATTACTTCATAACCTTCCTCATGCAATAAGAGTGAAGCCATAGTGCTATCAATACCTCCACTCATTGCCATTAATACCTTACCTTTACTCATTTATAATTGATTATTGTATCAGTTTTGCCATCAGCAGTAAAATATTCCCATACCCCACTCTTCTTATCCGCAGTATAAGAACCATTATAATACACTTTACCATTTGGATGATAACTGATTTGTTTCCCATCTCTTAATCCCTCTTTAAATGCACTCTCCATTTGTAAACTTCCATCTATAAAAAAAACCTTCCAAACTCCATCTAAAATACCATCTAGCCAGTTCTTTACTTCATAAATAGACCCATCATAGTAATATGTTTTTGTTGTTCCATTTAATTTACCCTGGATATACTGTTCGCTCATCACCAATATACTATCTCTATTATAATAATTCCAAGTACTATCTTTTTCTTCATGAACATAAATTCCTGAAGCTTTTAAACTACCATCTTTATAGAAGATATGTGTTGATGCAGCTTCTCCGTTATGAAAAAACTCTTTTTCAGCTTTAAGCTCTCCAGAATTATAATAGTAAAAAAACAATCCATATGGCTTATCATCCTTAAATTGACCTTTGTATCTTAAGGATCCATTACTAAAAGATTTTTTCCAGAATCCTTGTTTATTGTTATTATGATCAATCTCATTAAATATCTGAGAAAAAGAAATAGATGGAATAAACAACATTATAAAAAATATTTCTTTCATAAAAAAATTTTTGGCAAATATATGAGAAAAAGAAGTCTTATTTATTGACGGAATTTATTAATTCATTAACCCCCTCTACAAACGCTTCCCAGCTAAATTTCTCTTTCTGCCGAATTATGTTTAATGTAAACTCGTCTTCTTTATTATATTTATAAAAATCAACAATAGCATTAGCAATATCTACTGGCTCTTTAGAAGTTACATATCCCACCTTATCATGAGGGACAATTTCTGCTAAACCTCCAACATTTGTAACTAATATTGGACGTTCAAAATGATAAGCAATTTGCGTTATTCCACTTTGTGTAGCTGTTTTGTATGTTTGTGTAATCATATCTGAAGAACAAAAATAATATTTTACCTTATCAGCAGGTATAAAATCACTTCTCATTATAATATTTTCTGATAAAGATAAATCAGATATCAAGTCTAAATAACCTTGTTTTCCTTCATAAAACTCTCCAGCAACAATTAACTTAATTCCCAATTCCTTAATACGTTTATCAGACATTGCTCTAATTATTAAGTCCAATCCCTTATACTTCCTTATAAAACCAAAAAACAACAGATATTTATAATCAGTACTCAGTTCTAAATTATTCAATGCTTCTTGTTTTTTTATTTTTTCTCCAAAAACATCATAAATAGGGTGTGGAATAAACTTTTTATATGTATTATCTGTAAAAATTGATAAATCATCTAATACCGAAGAAGAAAGAGATATAAAAGAATCACAACTTCTTATAAAATACTTCGTAAATAATCTATCACCAATTCTCTTTTCATGAGGAATAATATTATCAGTAATTGCTAGTACTTTTATTTTTTTATTTAGTAAACGAGCTATTGTACCCAAACACGGAGCCATAAATGGCAGCCAGTATCTAATAATTACAAAATCAGGATCTGCCTTATTTATCTTAAAAGCTACCTTAATCCAATTAAAAGGATTAATAGAATTAATAACTTTCTTAATTATTATATCTTGTGGTGGATTACCATCCTCATATTGAGTAGTTCCTGGAAATAAAAAAGAAGGGTATTGGAGTGAAAATGAAAAAACAGTAACATCATCACCCCTATCATGGTAAGCTTTTGCCAAGGAATTATTAAAGTTAGCTATTCCGCCTCTAAAAGGAAAAGCAGGTCCAATAATAATAACTTTCTGTTTATCCAAAATTTAAACTTCTTGTTCTATTTGATAATTGTTCCTGTCATATGAGTTTCTTGATATCATCTCAGCAATAAAACCTGTAAGAAATAATTGCACTCCAATAATCATAGAAGTGAGAGCAATATAAAAACCCGACATCTCAGCAATATTTTTTGCCTGAAGATTATTAAACATAAAGTAGAGTTTTGTTCCTCCTATATATGTAAACAAACCAAATCCAAGTAGAAACATTAAAGTTCCTAAAACGCCGAAAAAATGCATAGGTTTTTTACCAAACCTACTGACAAAAGTAATTGTTATCAAATCTAAGAACCCATTCATAAACCTTTCCATGCCAAATTTAGTCTCTCCATATTTTCTAGACTGATGCGCTACAACTTGTTCTGCAACGTTAGTAAAACCAGCCCACTTTGCAAGAACAGGAATATATCTATGCATCTCACCATGTACTTCAATAGATTTTACTACCGTATTTTTGTAGGCCTTTAAACCACAATTAAAATCATTTAACTGAATACCTGAAGCCCTACGTGCCGCCCAATTAAATAGTTTAGTAGGAATTGTTTTACTTAATGGATCATATCTCTTTTGCTTCCATCCAGAAACTAGATCATATCCCGCATCTGTAACTTTACTATACATTGCAGGTATTTCATCAGGGCAGTCTTGCAAATCAGCATCCATTGTAATTACAACATCACCTTTTGCTTTTGAGAAACCAACATTAAGAGCAGCTGACTTGCCATAATTCCTTCTAAACTTAATCCCCCTGATGTTTTTATTATCTGAAGATATATTATTTATGACTGCCCATGAATTATCTTTACTACCATCATCAATAAGTAAAACTTCATAAGTAAAATTATTTTCTTTCATTACTTTAACAATCCAAGAGCATAATTCTGATAGTGATTCTTCCTCGTTAAATAAAGGTACGACAACTGATAAATTCATAATTATCCTATTTTATTTGGATCAGGATTCTTAATGAAAATTGAGATAATTGCTGAGTAAACAAACCCCATAAATGTCCCTCCTAACGTTCCCATAATCATCAACCAATGTGGCTGCATAAATTTAGCTGTTATCGACAACGCTAAATCTAACTCTTCATCTGATATTTCAGGATCAGATTGCAATATTGCCTGTTCTGTAGTTTTGTTTATCTCACTTAAAGCATCAGGATTTATATATGTAATAAACAAAAAAGTATAAAATGCTAAGATAATTGATGAAAAAAAGGCAACAGTGGTTCCTAACTTCAAAGATTTTTGATAAGAAATGTAGCCGTTTTCATGATTATCTCTATATTGTATAATGGCATATGAAATAAATAAAATAGTAACTCCATTATTAAGTATAGAGGGAATAAATGATTCTTTTTCGTCAATACCAAAAACATACATTAATAACGCCAAAGCAACCATTAATGATCCTAAAACAGCTCCATAATTCATTGCAAATCTTCGAGTATCCATATACTACAATTTAAAAGTATTTTACGCAAAGATAATTAAAAATAGAAATAATAAATCGTTTGTCTCTTTTAAGAATAATCTTATTTTTGCAGATAAGGGTAAGTCTTGTACGACCAGCTCCCTATGAACTCCCCCAGGGCAGGAATGCAGCAAGGGTAATAGGTCGTAGCGGTGCGATATAAGTAGCTTACCCTTACTTTATGAAATTCTACTCCAGCCCATTCTTTCTCTGGCATATGGGCTGTAGGCTCTAGCTATATTAATATTCTCAACTTTTTCTAAGTTTGCATCTTCTTTTAGTAAAATATCAGCCTCCTTTCTTGCAAAATTTAATATTTTATTATCAGTAACTATATCTGCAATCTTAAAGTCTAAAATCCCGCTTTGTTTAGTTCCCATCATATCACCAGGCCCTCTTAATTCTAAGTCTACTTCAGATATTTTAAAACCATCATTCGTATCAACCATAGTTTTCAAGCGGGTTTTTGCCTCATTACTTAGTTTATTTCCACTCATCAAAACACAATAAGATTGCTCTGCCCCTCTACCTACCCTTCCTCTTAATTGATGCAACTGAGAAAGTCCAAAACGCTCCGCACTCTCAATAATCATTACAGAGGCATTAGGAACATCTACACCAACCTCTATGACAGTAGTTGCAACCATGATATTGGTTACGCCATCTACAAAGCGTTTCATCTCATATTCTTTATCCTCTGCTTTCATTTGCCCATGAACAACACTTACTTGAAATTTTGGTAAAGGAAACTCACGTTCAATATTATTATACCCTTCAATTAAATCCTTATAATCCAATTTTTCGCTCTCCTGAATAAGTGGGAAAACAATATAAATCTGCCTACCTAAAATAATTTGTTCACGAATAAAATTAATAATCTGTAATCGGGATGAATCTGTCTTCCATATGGTCTTTACGTTCTTCCTTCCTGGTGGAAGTTCATCAATAATAGAAATATCCAAGTCACCATAAAGAGTCATTGACAGGGTTCTTGGAATTGGAGTAGCAGTCATCACTAATACATGAGGAGGATATTTATTTTTTTTCCAAAGTCTTGCCCTTTGCGCTACCCCAAATCTATGTTGTTCATCAATAACTACGAGACCTAAATTATTAAATTTTACATTATCTTCTAACAAAGCATGAGTTCCAATTATCAAATTAATCTCACCTTGCTCTAGTTGCTGAAACAGTACTTTTCTACTGTTTACTTTTGAAGAACCAGTTAAAATAGCCACATTTAAATCCATCTTCTCTAAATATCCAGCAATTGTCTTATAGTGTTGTTGAGCTAAAATCTCAGTTGGAGCCATAATACAGGCTTGATAATTATTATCAACTGCCATAAGCATACTTAATAATGCTACCAAAGTTTTTCCACTACCTACATCTCCTTGTAAAAGGCGATTCATTTGCTGTGGTTTTTTTAAATCAACACGTATTTCTTTAAGCACTTTTTTTTGTGCATTTGTTAATGTAAGTGATAGTTTATTATTGTAAAAGTCATTAAAAATATCTCCAAGTTTAACAAAAGGATAACCCTTTGATTTTTGGATTCTACTTATCTTTAATTTTAATAGATGCAACTGTAAAAAGAAAAATTCTTCGAATTTCAGTCTTTTTTGTGCCCGAATTAAAGCCTTTGAATCTTTAGGATGATGAATATCAAAAAAAGACTGTTCCTTACTTGGCAAATTTAATTTAGCAATCAATGCTGGAGAAAGAGTCTCGTCTATATGATTGATTATTAAAGACAATAATACATTTGTTAGTTTAGCAATTGCTCGACTGTTTAATCCTTTTGAATTTAACTTCTCAGTTGTATGATACACAGGTTGTAAAGTAGCTGATAAACTTTTTTGTTCTTCTTGCAATTCCATCTCAGGGTGCACAATATTATACTCTCCCCTGTAATCTGATGGTTTTCCAAAGATTATATAATCTTGATTTAATTTTATACCACTTCTGATCCATCTCATTCCTTTAAACCAAACAAGTTCGATAGTTCCAGTTTCATCTTTAAAATGAGCAATAAGTCGTTTACTTCTTTTTTGTCCTTTCTCCTCAATCTTAATAACCTGACCTTTCAGCTGAATATAGGGCATATCAGGCACTAAATCCTTTACCTGATAAATTCTACTTTTATCAATATACCTAAAAGGATAATGATGCAACAAATCAGCATAAGTAAAAATGTGCAATTCCTTTTTAAACAAATCAGCCCTTGCAGGGCCAACTCCTTTTAAATAATCAATAGAAGTTTCAAGAATATTCATGACACAAAACTAAGAAAACTAATGTTTCTTTAATAATGGACTCTTAAACATAAATGGCAATAAATCCTCCACTTTATTTGCAATGAGAACCTCATCAGTAGGTGAATGTAAAATCACCTTTATTGACGCTAACTGTTTATCCTCATATTCAGCCATTACTTGCCTACAAGCACCACAAGGTGAAATAACATCAGATACGCCAAAATCTTTTGAGGTAACAGAAATAGCAATAGCTTCTATCTTCGCATCTGGGAACCTAGCTCCAGCATAGAATAATGCAACTCTCTCAGCACACAATCCTGAAGGATAGGCAACATTCTCTTGATTACTCCCACTTACAATTTCCCCATTATCTAGTAGTACACTAGCTCCAACTAAGAAGCCTGAATACGGGGCATAAGCAGTAGAAAAGGCTAGTTTCGCTTTTTCGATTAACTTTTGATCTAATTCTGACAACTCATCAAAATAAGCAGAAGTAAATAATAATTGGAGGCTCTTTTCTTGCACTATAATTTATATGAAAGTTTGCTCTCAAATATAAAAAGAGTTTCTGGATTATTTACATAATATTCATTTTGCATTCGAAAGGCTAAATCAACATCAATAGTCTTAGAGATAGGATAAGATAAAGAAATTGTAGAACGTAATTTATTGACCCCATCATTAATAGTTAAAAAATACTCTGAGCCAATATATGGAGTGAGTTTCGTCTTTTTAATATTATATTCAAGTGAAAACTTTTGTCTTAAAGTCATTTTATATTCATTTGAGTCACCCTGATATTGCAATCTATTTCTTAAAGAAAATGAATAACGCTTAGTAATCTTATTCTTATAATTAAGATCCGTATAAATGCGATTCTGATTAGATAAAATTAGCTCTTTATCCCATCTATTTATATACCTAAAACCAAATGCATAAGAAGCTTTTTTATTAAATCTTCTTTTAATTCTTAAATCAAAAAACTGTTTGGAATATAAAGAAGAATTTTCTCTTAAACGTAAAGCTGATTTTAAAGTAAGGCTTGTCTTTTTTATAACCTTCTTATTAAGTGAGACTGAATGCCAAGTTTGAAAATCATTCTCCTGAGCGATAACAGAAAAAGAACAAAATAAGAATAAAAAAATATTATTTTGAATCCTCTTCATAATAGAAAATACGTAGGTTAGCCGTATCTCTTAGCAGGTCAATTCTTCTTACTTCGACCCTAACAACATCTAACCCAGTCCTTGCTTTAAGATCTGCCAATAGCTCTTCTCTTCTCTCTGGAGCAATTAGTTCTATCTTCTCATAAGTTACATTTTTGCGTGTCTCATGCCTTAAGAGCCAAATACGCTCCATGCCAAAAGTAACAAATACAATTAGAAAATTAGCAAAAACAAGTTCAGCATAACTAATCTTCTTATTAGCAAGCGCATTAACTACCGATACTCCAATAACTAAAAACAAATAAGTCATTTCCTTAATAGCAATAGGATCGGTACGATAACGAATAATACCAAAAATAGCAAAAAGACCAAGTGCAAAACCTAATTGCAACTTTACACTATCTAATAATACACAAAGTAAAAATACGGTTAATGAGATTAAAAAATAAGTAAATAAATAATCCTTGTTCTTAGTTACTGGGTAATAAATATATCTAATAATAATTGTTATAATCATTAAATTAAAGATAGTCTTGATCAAGAGCTTGCCAAAATCTTCAGCATCAAAAAGTGGAGTCCCTAAGAACTCAATCCCCTGACTTAATAATATTAATAATAATTCCATTTATGCTTGTTTTAATTTATTTATAAATAATACTTTTTTCTTAAATCTATTTTTTTTCAATTCTGGGTTTAATTTTAAAGTACTCATACAATACTTACTTATTCTTACAGGCAAGATATGCATTTCTTTTGCAATACGTATAAAATCAGAAGATCGAGTCATTCTTTCTTGCTTTACCTCTGCAATCACAATTTCTTTTAAATCTCCTTTGTCATTTGCATTCTCAAAAGTAAGATTAATATCCATAGTTAACCTTTCTTTTTGTATTTTATGTACAAATGTAATTCTACTAAAATTAATCCATTGTTTAGCAATGACTTCTATTGGTTTACCAATAATTTTCTCAACATAATCTTTCTGTTCTTGTGAAAGCTCATTACTTATCGCTTTAACTTTCATTCTTTTCTTAATAGTTTTCCCTTTATTATTTTTTCGTTTAATCTCTAAAAAAGTTAAACCACTACCTACATACTCTCTAAAACGAACTTTATTTCTATTTACTCTACTATTATGATGATCGATATAAAATTTTCTATCCTCTGTATCATAATACAGAGACTTATAATCATGAATTATTTTTCCATCAATATTTAACACCTTATAAAAAGGCAATATCTTTTGTAACAACAAAGGAAGTTTAGATGCTTTAAACGCAAATTTAGTGTCGGTACGACTCATTAATTTTACATCATCCATTTCATCTAATGAAATAGGCAAAAAACCAGATACTATTTGAGAAATATTACTCATTTATTGATTTTTCTCAATAACAAAATCTTCAACTGTATTAGTAGAATTATTTGAACTGATTGTAATATGTCTAAATATTGGATATTCATAATCTAACAAGTGATCCTGAGGTATAGTGTCATTCCATGACTGTGTGCTATCAGCATAAGTATATATTGTATAATCTCCCTTCCTTAAAAACTCAAAGCGATACCTACCATTATAATCAGTTTCAAATTTATCATCATATATACTACCCTCATTGTCAGAATAAATTATAAAAACATCCTTCCCAATATAAAGTTGAGGAGCTTTTATAGTATCTATAATGACATACGTTGTATCATAACCTAAGCTATCTACTTCGGTTATCTGTATTTCTTCAGTTGATAATTTATAAACTTGACCTTCAATTACTGAAGTACCTCCTTCTCCAGCATCTTTTTCACACGCTGTACAACCAAAGGCTATAGCGCAAATAATTAATAAATTTCTCATCTTTATTGTTTTATAATTTTAAAAACACTATTTGCTGATTTTACAAAATAAATACCACTTTCCCAATTACTAATATCTACTGAATTAACATTTTTATCATAAAACATCACTTTCCCTGTTATATCGTGAACACAAACCTCTTCTGTGGCTCCTAAGATGTAAACCCTACTACTTGATGGATTAGGGTAAACTCTTATTTTTGACACAGTACTAAAGTCACTAACTAATGATGGCAATTGATTACTAGCGTCATAAGTATGATCTTGATATCGCATTGTTCCAGTACCATTCGGAACTCGTGCATAACCTTTATCAGTAGGCATATTTACATAATGAACCGCATCAACCGTTACTCCTAATTGATCACTTAAATAAACCTCTTCTTGGTCACCAGACAATCGATATGTAGTATGTAAGCCTGCCTGAGTACCTCCAGCTGTATCACACCAAATAATTAAGTAATCATTAGGGGCAATAGTAACATTAGGGAAAGACCACTTTGTAGGTTCATTCTCATTATCAGATAAATAATATCCATTTAGATTAATTGAAAAATTATTTCCATTATACAGCTCAACCCAATCATCATACTCATTATCTTGATCCGCAACTGCAAAAGAATTAGCGGCCATAATTTCATTAATAACTAACCCACCAACAACAGCTAATTGATGAAACTCTTTTTCTGCCTTTTCAGGAGAGAAAATTCCAGCATCATCATTTTCAGCATAAAAATAATATTGTAAATCTCGAGCATCAACATCTATAGTTGCACCAAAAACACCATCACCTGCAACACCATCACCATGTTGTCCATCGTCAAACATTTGTAATTTCTCAAATTTATCAGAAAACTTATATCTGTATCCTAGATATACATAATTTGAATTTGAAACTTGTGCTGTAATATTTACTGTAGTATGAGGTAAAACCGATGCTGTATTTAATGGAGTAATCATTGGAGTAACAGCTGTAAATTCTGAAAGAGACTGCAAGTATTGTAATCTAGGCACCATTAATTCAGTAATACCAATAATAGGATTATTCATACCAACAGATGAATTTATATTACTAGTAAACTGATTATAAGTATAAAATGAATTTGGATCTGCGCTTACATCTGTATCAATCAGCTGTTGCAATTGATTCGCTCTTGTGCTATAATTATTAGTAACAAACTGTTCCTCTAAGATGGTACGCATGTGTGCTATATACATACGTCTATATCTATCGGAAGAAAATAATTGAGTAGTTAATATATTCTTTGGATCTGTACTATTATGAAAAACCTCTAGTTCTTGTAAATCAGTATTTGTAACTGGCGGAGGCAATCCATTTGTAAAAGTCCCAAAAGCCATATTCATATCCCATAATACTGGAGAAAACCTTCCATTGTTATCCTTAAATAAATAAAAATTATGAGGAATTGAATTGATTGGACCATCAAGACCTACTATTAAATTTTCAAAAGCCATCATCCAAAGTGAACGATCAATATCCATAACCGTTTCTATTTCCGTAAAATAATTGTTTAGTGTATCTAGAAAATTACCTAATTTTTCCCAATCATCACTAGATTGCATTTCATATGCTCTTTGATAACAATTTGTATCAGAATAGTATTCCATAATACCCAATTGTCCTACACAACCTTGAATTGTAATTCCAGTATTCTCAGCTTTAAACAAAGGACCTTTACGTTCATAAAAATTTTCGTTTGTAAAGTCATCATCAACGGACTGAACACAAGTATATAAGCCAAGTAATGTTCCATTTACCCAAACATTAGCATATGTCGCTTTTGGAGATGGCATATATTCTCTTGCCATTTCATAAGTTAAGACTTCACGAACAAAAGATGGATCTCTAAATCCATTGGATAATTTTAACACATTATAACCATCTATAGATTGTCCATTATTTATATAGTCTAGCTTTATATTCATGGGATTTTTAGTATTGTTCACATTGTAAGAACTATTGCCTTTATACTTAATTCCTACACTTTCATCTGCAATACCATCAATTAAAATAGAATCTGCTACTAACCTTTCTCCTTGATCATTGGCATAATACACATCAAGTGTATCATCCCAATTTGGCTCACTAAAAAATATCTCTATAGTTCTAACTCCAATATCAAAAACATCTTGCGAAAAAGCTGAGAAAGAAGAAAAGATTATAACAATTAGACATGTAACTTTATGCATCTTTATTTTTTTTACAAAGATAATCATTTTTAAAGTAGAAGTAATATACTTAAATTATTTTTCGGAATAATAAAGCTCTTTTGCTTTCTCCCAATACACATCCATTTCTAGAAGGGTCATCTTGTCTAAAAACATATTATCTTTTTCTACTAATTGTTCCATAATCTGAAAACGTTTAATAAAACGCTTATTTGTTCTTTCTAATGCATCTTCTGGATTTATATTAATAAAGCGAGAATAATTTGTAAGAGCAAAAAGCACATCTCCGAACTCTTCTTCAATCCTTTTTTCATCACCTTTTACTACTTCAACTTTTAATTCTTCTAATTCTTCTAGTACTTTATCCCATACTTGAGTCCTATTATCCCAATCAAAACCAATTCCTCGTACTTTTTCTTGGATTCTGAAAGATTTTACAATTGCAGGCAAAGACTGCGGAACACCCTCTAAGATAGATTTCTTACCTTCTTTCATTTTTAACTTCTCCCAATTCTTTTTTACTTCTACTTCATCTTTTACCTTTACATCCCCATAAATATGCGGATGTCTATGAATTAACTTATCACAAACACTATTTATTACATCTTCAATATTAAAATCATTATTCTCAGATGCGATTCTAGAGTAAAATACAATATGAAGGAGTAAATCTCCTAACTCCTTTTTTATCTCTTGCATATCTTTCTCTAAAATAGCATCAGAAAGTTCATATAACTCCTCAATAGTTAAATACCTTAGGCTATCCATTGTTTGCTTTTTGTCCCAAGGGCATCTCTCACGTAACTCATCCATTATTATAAGTAATCTCTCAAATGCTTTTGTTTTATTTTTCATAATAAAATTTTATACTGCAAACTTAATTATTACTAGGTTTTGTATTAATTTTACAAAAAATATTTTTTATGACATTCTCAACAATATTTATAATTACTGTTATAATGCTTGCATTTGTCTTTGCTGGAATTGGTGTAAAAATATTACTTAAGAAAAATGGAGAATTTGCAGGTACTTGCGCTAGTCAAAACCCTCACTTAAACAAAGAGGGTGAGCCTTGTGGTTATTGTGGCAAATTAGTAGAAGAATGTCAGAATGAAAATTAATTTACAATGCGTTTCTTCATACTAGAACTCACGTAAGTTTTCCACTCGCCATCTTTTCCTGTGTAAACTAAATATATTTCAAGATTTTTATTTAGTGCAAACTTTTTGGCTTTTTTTAACCCCATTACCATTAGAGCAGTTGCATAAGCATCAGCCATCATACAATTATCATGTATAACAGTTACGCTAAGTAACCGGTTCTTTGCAGGATATCCTGTAAAAGGATTTATTGTGTGTGAATACTTAACGCCATCTTGAACATAAAAGTTTCTATAATTACCAGATGTTGCAAGAGCTTTATCTGATAAATCAAGAATAAATTGAAATCGCTCATCAAAATCAATAACCTCAGAAGGTCTATCCACACCAACTCTCCAAGTATTTCCCTCATCATTTAAACCTCTTGCTAGCAATTCACCACCAACCTCAATTAAATAATCTTGGATGTTTTTTGATTCTAAATATTTTGCAATCAGATCAACAGTAAACCCCTGAGCAAGAGAATTAAAATCTATACTTACACCTTGAGGTAATATAAGAGAGTCATTTAATAATTGTATTTTATCAAAACCTACTCTCTTAAGTAAATTGATTATCCTTATTGAATCAACTTTAAGATTACCATCTAACTTATCTTTATAGAATCCCCATTCTCTTACAAGTGGTCGTACAGAACAATCAAAATTTCCTGCTGTTTCAATATATACTTTTTCTGCAGCATAGAACACTTCATTAAACAACGAGTCAGTCTTTAATTTTCTTCCATTATTTAATGCTGAAATTAATGAATAATCTTTATAAATTGAAAGTGAACTATCTACCTCTAATAATATACTATCAATCTTAGAATGGAAATCTTCACCCATTTCTGACATATATTTGATATGGTAATAACTACCCTGTGCCTTACCAGAGTTAGTAATTAACATAGTATTATCAGATAAAGTACAGGAACAAAAAAAAACGGTAAAAAAATAAAGCGTATACCTCATCATTTAAGTTCTTATGATTTTTGCTGTTTCTTAAACGGTTTACCAATTGACTTATTATAAACAAAAACATCACCTTTATCAATAGCAACAAAATAGTCTGCTTCTGCTTTTATAATAGGAGCAGTAGTTTGCTCAACAGCAGCAACCTCTACCCTTACACCTTCACCTTTTAAATGGCGAATAAGCTCAATATAATCTGAATCTCCAGAAAGAATAATAATTGTATCAACCTTCTGAGCTAATTGTGTTGCTTTAATCGTTAAAGGAATATCAGCTGACTTATGGCAGGGAACAACAGAACCATGATAATGTTCATGAAGTCTGTCAGCTAATTTAGACGAGATGCTCTTTCCTTCACGAAAATAAATTAAACGATTCAGCCCTCTATTATCTAAAATTTTTGGAATCAATATATCAAAATTTATCATAGCTAACTTATGATTCATAAGCGAATGTAAGCTCATCTCAATATTATTCCCATCGATTAAAATAGCAACTGATTGATTTATAAGTACTGTTTCAGAATTTGTCATTTATTTTACAAAGATAGAATAATGTACTTTTTAATGCACATATTTAAATCTAAATAAAAAGCCGAGAAATTTCTCGGCTTATCTTTAAATATTTTTCTTTAATTTCTATCCTCCAAAATCATCAAACCTAACATTTTCATCTGGAATCCCCCAATCATCCGCCATTTTGATAACTGCTTGGTTCATCATTGGTGGTCCACAAAAATATAACTCTATATCTTCTGGTGCTTCATGCTTAGTTAAGTACTGATCAATAACTACTTGATGAACAAAACCAACAAAACCATCCCCTTCTGTATCATTTATATCCTTCATTTCTTTCCAATTATCACCTTCCTGTGCATCAGATAATACTAAATAGAATTTGAAATTTGGAAATTCTCTTTCTAATGAACGAAAATGTTCAATGTAGAAAAGTTCAGCTTTTGATCTACCACCATACCAATATGAAACTTTTCTACCTGTTTTTAAGGTTTTAAATAATTCATATAAGTGCGACCTCATTGGAGCCATTCCAGCACCACCACCAATATATAACATCTCTGCATCGGAATGATTTATAAAAAATTCTCCATAAGGACCTGATATAGTTACTTTATCTCCAGCCTTACAATTAAAAATATAAGAAGATGCAACGCCAGGGTTAATATCTGACCATGTATTCTTTTCTCTATCCCATGGCGGTGCAGCTACTCTTACATTTAACATAATCTTTCTACCCTCAGCTGGATAAGAGGCCATTGAATAAGCTCTTGTTACTTCATCATCACTTTTCATTACTAATTGTCGCATAGCATATGGTCCTTCTCCCCAATCTTTTTCAAACTTATCAGGTTCTCCAGGATGATCTTCTGGATGTGCAGTTATATCCATTTCTGAAAATGGAATCTCACAGTTAGGAATTTCAATCTGAATATAACCACCAGCTTTATAAGGCATATCCTCTGGAACCTCCACAATAAACTCTTTAATATAGGTAGCTACATTATAATTAGACACCACTGTAGCCTCCCATTGTTTAACACCAAATACTTCTTCAGGTATTATGATATCCATATCCTCTTTAACCTTAACCTGACATCCTAAACGCCAATTTTCAGCAATTTTCTTTCTGGAAAAATGAGGTTCCTCAGTAGGAAGTATACTACCACCACCACTATTAACTTGACAAGTACACTGAACACATGTACCACCACCTCCACAAGCTGACGGTAAAAAAATACCTTGATTTGACAATGTAGTTAATAAAGTTTCACCTCCATCTACAATTAATTCTTTTTCACCATTAATTTTAATTGTAATTTTTCCAGATGGAGCTAATTTTGCTTTTACAAAAAGCAAAACACTTACTAATAATAGGATCACTAATAAAAATACTACTATACTACTAATTATTGTTGTTGCACTTAATATTATCATTTAATTAATATTTTCTTTTAAATTATAATTTTATACCCATAAAACTCATAAAAGCAATTCCCATAAGGCCAGTAATAATATAGGTAATACCCAAACCTCTAAGAGCAGGAGGAACATTTGAATATCTAATCTTTTCTCTTATTGCTGCAATACCAACAATAGCTAAAAACCATCCTACACCCGAACCTAAGCCAAATACTGTTGCCTCAGTAATAGTACTATAATCTGCTTCTTGCATAAACAATGAACCTCCTAAAATAGCACAATTTACCGCAATTAGAGGCAAAAATATTCCTAATGAACTATATAGCGAAGGTGAAAACTTTTCAATAACCATTTCTACTAACTGTACCATAGAAGCTATTACAGCTATAAACATAATAAAAGAAAGAAAAGACAAATCAACTGTTAAAAAATCTTCAGAGAGCCAAACTAAAGCTCCTTCTTTAAGAATCCATTTTTCTAATAAATAATTAATAGGAATAGTTATTCCTAATACAAAAATAACAGCAGCTCCCATTCCAACAGAAGTTTTAACTGTTTTTGATATTGCTAAATATGAACACATACCTAAGAAATAGGCGAATACCATATTATCAATAAATATTGACTTAATAAATATATTGGCTAATTCTTGCATATTCTAATTATTTAGATTCTATTAATTTTTCATTTTTCATACGTTGAATCCAGATAATGATTCCTACGGTAATTAATGCCATAGGAGGTAAAATCATCATTCCATTATTCTCATAACCCAACTCATAAAGCCCTAAAGGTTCTAAAACATTGTATCCAAAGAGAGTCCCAGAACCTAAAAGCTCGCGAAAAAAAGCTACTGCAATTAAAATCCAAGCATATCCGAAAGAATTTCCGAGCCCATCAAGAAATGATTTCCAAGGGCCATTGGCCATTGCAAACGCCTCTAATCGTCCAGCTATAATACAATTTGTAATAATTAAACCTACAAATACAGATAGTTCTTTACTAACATCATAAACAAAGGCTTTCAAAACTTGATCTACTAAAATAACAAGGGCAGCAATAACTACAAGAAAAACAATAATTCTAATTCTTGATGGAATTATCTTTCTCATCAAGGAAACTACTACATTAGCAACGGATAGAACTACTAAAACTGATAATGCCATAACAATAGCTGGTTTTAATTGTACTGTAATAGCTAAAGCTGAACAAATTCCAAGTACCTGTACTGTAATTGGATTATTGTCATCAAGAGGATCACTCAACAACTTTCTATTCTTTTTTGAAAATAAAGAGTCTTTACTCATAATCTTATTGTGTTATTGAATCGTTATTATTTATTAATGAATCCATTTGGGCCATTACTTGCTTAACTTCAAAAGCATTCCTCATTTTAAATAAATAAGGCAAGTACATGTTTAGTCTTTCGTGTAACATATCTGAAACTCCATCTGCAGTAATAGTCCCTCCTGATATTCCATCTACTGCATGCATATCCCCATCTTTAGCACCTCCTTTTACAACTTTAATCGGTGTAAGCTCATCACCTTCAAAAATTGTTTTACCAGTAAATGGATCTTGAAATATTGGGGTGTTAATTTCAGCACCTAAACCTGGTGTCTCTCCTTTATGATCAAAAACAGCTCCATAAACCTTGTTTAAATCTTCTTCCAATGAAATAAATCCCCATATAGGTCCCCAAAGACCCTTTCCTCTTAATGGAATAATATATCTTTTTACATTATCAACCTCACTTATAAATAAAGGTAATGATTGCAGCTCTGAATCCTTCTTTAGTTCTCTTTTTAATTCAATATCAAAAGCAACACCATCTATCTCTTCTCCTTTATTATTAAGTACTAATTCACTTATAATATATTTTGAGTAAGCATCTTCTGATGACTCTCTATCAACTTTAATACCTACTGAACTCAATATGTTTTGCTTCTTCTCTAATTCTATATTTCGATCCTGAAACGGTTTAAGTTGAATATAAGCAACTGATAATAAGGCAGCAACTAATATAACCATAATTGCTGCAAAACCAAATGTATAAGAATTTTTATTTACATCCATAATTTATGCTTTTACTCTTTTTAATCTTCTTTTGATATTTGCTTCTATAATATAATGATCTACCAAAGGTGCAAATACATTCATAAATAAAATTGCCAACATCATTCCTTCAGGATATGCAGGATTAAACACTCTAATTAATATTGCTAGTACCCCTATAAGAAATCCAACAATTATTTTACCAATATTTGTCTGAGATGCAGTAACAGGGTCTGTGGCCATAAATACAGCACCAAAAGCAAAACCTCCTAAGATTAAATGTACATGAGCGGGTAAAAGCATAAATTCATTAGCCCCCCAAAGATTAAATAATAAGCCCATAACAAAACCTCCTACAAAAACTGATAAAATTGTACGCCATGAACCAATTCCTGTTATTAATAAAATAACTGCACCAATTAAAATAGCTAAAGTTGAAGTTTCAGATGCTGATCCCGGCATATTCCCGTAAAAGAAGCTTCCTACCATACTCATATCTAATGGAATATTTGACGCTAAATTTGCTAGAGGAGTTGCTCCTGAAAAACCATCTACAGTTTGAAGTCCACCAGTATGAATCCATACTTTATCACCTGACATAAATGATGGGTAAGCAAAAAATAAAAAAGCCCTTGCAGTTAACGCAGGATTCATAATATTCATTCCTGTACCTCCAAATACTTCTTTACCTATGACAACTGCAAATACAACAGAAATAGCTAACATCCATAAAGGAACATCAATTGGCATAGTCATAGGAATTAACATTCCAGTCACTAAATACCCTTCATTAACCGAATGTCCTCTATATATAGCAAAAGCAAATTCAATTGCTAATCCAACAGCATAAGAAACAATTATAAGTGGTAACATCTTTAAGAATCCAAAAGAAAATGCTGACATTAATGTAAATTCTTGTCCAATTGCAGTAAAATGTAATTGACCAACGTTCCACATCCCAAAAAACAGTGCTGGCATTAACGCTATTAGAACCGTAATCATTGTTCTTTTCAAATCAATTGCATCCCTAATATGCGACCCTTTTTGAGTTGTATGATCTGGAACAAATAAAAAAGTTTCAAAAGCATCATATGCAGGATACATTTTTTCTAATTTACCACCTTTCTCAAAATGAGGCTTTACTGATCCTAAGATATTCTTAAATAATTTCATATTAACTATTTTCTTTTCTCACTAAATCTAATCCATAACGAATGATTGACTGAACTTCCGTCTTAGATGTACAAACAAATTCACAAAGTGCAAAATCTTCTGGAGAAACTTCATATATACCTAAATT